>Ga0206116_1000481_pt1 | contig 41253 bp, 39 predicted proteins | sample 3A1Ametagenome_FD_178000 | JGI IMG/M metagenome (GOLD analysis project Ga0206116, IMG submission 178000) | Enriched microbial communities from leaf-cutter ant dump, University of Wisconsin, Madison, United States - 3A1A | ecosystem: Environmental > Terrestrial > Nest > Insects nest > Nest dump...
TAAATCAAGTAACTCATAACCTAAAAGAAGCTAACTATACATTTGTTTCAGAATCAGGTGAGTTTAACTCAAGATTTAGCGTGGTGTATCGTCAAGATGCGCTTAGCGTAGCTAATCCGGATCTAAACAACAATTGGGTAGTATATCCGAAAAACGGTCAATTCCAAATCGAAACCCTTGGTTTTGAAATGAAACAAGTTATTGTTTATGATATGTTAGGTAGAACCGTTTACCAAAGCAAAGCTGATGGTAACAATCACCTAGTAGATGCTATAAACGCTAACCAAGTATTGATTGTAAAAGTGGTGACTACAGACAATGTAATCCTTACCAAAAAAGTAAATAACTAATCCAATACGTTATTTCAAATACTTTAAAGGCTGTCAGAAATGACAGCCTTTTTTTATGGTCTAATCCTGAAATAAATTGACTCCAAATCGACTTATTATGAGACATTCAGATGCCGATAGGAAAACCTCATTAAAACCAAAGCATAAAAAAATATCTACCCCATCCGGAAGTAGATATCTCAATCATTTATCTTATAAATAAAGTTTTTTAGTGGAAGGTAAAGTTCACAAAAACTGCTCGCGTTCTCATAGACTCAATATTACTTGTCCATGGACTTTGTGGGTCATTGTCTTGAATTAGCTCATCTTGCATCCCGAATACTCCTCTAATAGAAGGCGAAAATATAAACCACTCAAAGAAAATATCCACCCCGAAACCTAATTCATAATTATAGGTCCAATTTTTCATTCGGAAACGTTGTTCGGAGTTGTCGTCTTGCGCATTAAAATTACTCGACAAATTAAGCGCTGCCGACACTCCACCAACCAAATACGGTCTCAGATTTCCGGTTCTAAGTGATGAGACTTTTAGCAATAACGGAATATGAATATAAGTTGACTTTACTTCTCTTAATCGATCACGCGGATTTTCAAATCCAGGAAAGGTAAGATTGCGTTGCGTATAATAAAGCCCTGGTTCTAATCGCAAGTCAAAATATTCGTGCAAACGCAAATTGCCGACTAATCCTACATTGAAACTCATCGGAGATTCTACCAAAACCTCCGGAGCATCTTCTTTATAATCGAATTTAAAATCATAGGTATTGAACCCCAAAAAGTACCCCCAATGGACGGTTTGCTTTTGGAAGTTCTCCATATTAATAATCGGATCTTTACTGAAAACGTTAAACTGGGCGTGTAATTCTAGCCCTAACAAAACAAGTATTACAACAGAAATTTTCTTCATTTACTTTTTTGATGCAATATAAATGGTGGCTGCCCCAAACATTTGTGGCTTATCTTTTACCTCTATAAACCCAATTTTCCTTAAAATATTGTTTAACTCCTCACCAAAAGGGAAATTTGAAGCCGATTCCGACAAATATCCGTAGGCTTTTTTATCTTTTGAGAAGATTTTCCCGATAAGGGGCAACAAGATATTACAATATAATTTATAGCCCAAAGTAAACGGAAATTTAGTCGGAACAGATGTTTCCAAAATCACAAAAGTTCCCGAAGGCTTAAGTACTCGAAGCATTTCAGAAAGGCCTTTTTCTAAATTTTCGAAATTTCGGATGCCGTATGCAACCGTAATAACATCAAAATAATTGTCCTCGAAAGGCAAATTTTCTGAATCGGCCTGAACCAAAGTGATTTTGCTTGAAAGATTTCGTTCGCTCACTTTTTTTCGACCCACATTAAGCATACCTTCCGAGATATCCACTCCGATAATTTCAGAAGCCGAAGAATTAGCCAACATAAGCGCTAAATCACCGGTTCCGGTAGCTACATCAAGTATTTTGGATGGATTTTTCTTCTCGATAAGCGAAACTATTTTGCGTTTCCACTTCAAGTCAGACCCCAACGAAATGACTTTGTTCAGGTTGTCATATCCGTCAGAAATGTTATCAAACATTTGTTCAACTTGTTGTTTTTTACCAAGCTCAGAATCTTTATATGGAGTAATCTTTTTTGACATTTTTATACAATAGGCTGGCAAAGATACGCTAAAATGTTTATTTGCTACATTTTACGACTTGCAAAAATATATCGTACATTTGTTGTTTGATAACCACAAAATTTAGAAATTATGTCAAAAGGATTTTTCAATGTTCCCAAAGCCGTAAACGACCCTGTAAAATCGTATGCTAAAGGAACTCCTGAAAGAGAAGCTGTACTTAAAGCTTATAAAGAAATGTGGAATTCTCAAGTAGATGTTCCATTATATATCGGAGGAAAAGAAATCAGAACAGACAATACCAAAAATTTATCAGCTCCACACGATCACAAACATATAGTAGGTAAATATCACTTAGCCGAAAAACAACATATCGAAGAAGCTATTTCTACAGCGCTTATAGCTAGAGAAAAATGGTCTCAAACCTCATGGGAGCACAGAGCATCTGTATTTTTGAAAGCAGCAGAACTTATCGCAGGTCCGTACCGCGCTAAAATCAATGCAGCAACCATGATTGCTCAGTCAAAAACCGTTCACCAAGCCGAAATCGATGCTTCATGTGAGCTTATTGACTTTTTGAGATTCAATGTCGAATACATGACTCAAATCTACAAAGACCAACCGCTATCTGATTCTACTACCTGGAACAGAGTGGAATACCGCCCACTAGAAGGTTTTGTTTACGCCATTACTCCATTTAACTTTACAGCCATTTCGGGTAACTTACCATCTTCTGCTGCCCTAATGGGTAACGTTGTGGTTTGGAAACCGGCTGCTACGCAAATCTATTCAGCAAACGTAATTGTTGAAATCTTCAAAAAAGCAGGTCTTCCGGACGGAGTTATCAATGTGGTGTACGGAAATTCGTCTATGATTAGCGATGTGGTTTTAAAACACAGAGAATTAGCCGGAGTACACTTTACGGGTTCAACTGGTGTATTCAACGACATCTGGAAAACTATCGGAAATAACATTTCGAATTATAAATCATACCCAAGAATTGTTGGGGAAACCGGAGGAAAAGACTTCGTAATTGCTCACCCAAGCGCTGATGTAAAACAAGTAGTAACAGGTCTTGTTCGTGGAGCATTCGAGTTCCAAGGACAAAAATGTTCGGCAGCTTCGAGAGCATACATTCCGCAAAGCATGTGGGCTGAAGCTAAAAAATTACTTCTTGAAGATCTTGCAACCATCAAAATGGGATCTCCTGAAGACCTTGAAAACTTCGTTACAGCCGTAATTTCTGAAGATTCATTTGATAAATTGGCAGGATATATTGACAGAGCAAAACAAGATGCCGATGCCGAAATTATCGCCGGAGGAAATTATGATAAATCGGTAGGATATTTCATCCAGCCAACTATTATTTTGACTTCAAATCCGAAATATGTAACAATGGAGACCGAACTTTTCGGTCCTGTGCTTACGATTTATGTGTACGACGACAACAAATGGGAAGAAACCCTAGAGCTTGTTGATTCTACTTCAGAATACGCACTTACCGGAGCTGTATTTGCTCAAGATCGTTATGCAATCGAAGTAGCTTCTCAAAAACTACAAAACGCCGCAGGTAACTTCTACATCAACGACAAACCGACCGGAGCTGTAGTTGGAAATCAACCATTCGGAGGAGCAAGAGGTTCAGGAACAAACGACAAAGCCGGTTCTGCACTGAATTTACTTCGTTGGGTATCGGTAAGAACCATCAAAGAAACTTTAGTTCCACCAACTGATTATAGATATCCTTTCTTAGGATAATTTGATAAAAAATGGCTTTCTTTACCGGAAGCCATTTTTGTTTAATTTTATTCGCCTTTATGAAAGATGTAAAAATCGAATACAAAAAGCCGATGTACCCTATTGTTCCGGCACTAGAGAAATATCTGCACGACAACAACAGAATCACAGAAGCTAAAATATTTTACGAAGATTTATTGCGCTTTTCGGGTTATATCGCCTTGGAAGACCGCAACGGAAACGATACCAGCTGGCTCAGAGTGTATTATCCGGAATTCGAAAGAAACGAGATTGAAGCCAATCTCAACAAAATCTACACCCTACTCCACTCCGACGGAGATGAAGAAACATTGCCTTATCTTACGGTAGATTCTATTGACTTTTGCACGTTCGGGAATTCAAAACCGTTTCGCGTAAAAGTGCGAAACATACTCAATGACAATTACACTAATTTTTATATCAAAAAAGTAGATGCTTCGCGTATTTATGGTCTGGAACTCGAAGATATCCTCTCTCCTTACAAAATCAATTATTTGATTTACAAAGACACTTTGATTGAAGAACATATTTTAGGAATTCCGGGTGATGTGTTTATCAAAGAATCATTGGATAGCCGCACAGAACTCGAAAAATCACAAATTGCCAAAGAGTTCGTGAAATTCAACGAGCGTTGTATGATTGGGCTTTTAGGAGATATGCGTTCGTATAATTATGTGATTATTCCAACTCACGATTTTGACCAAGTGGTGTACCGCATTCGCCCGATTGATTTTGACCAACAATGCTATGAAGGCAACCTAAAAATTTATCTTCCGCAATATTTCAAAGAGAATTTTAAAATGGTCAAATTGGTTTTGGACAAACTAAAACCCAATTCTGTGGAGCAATACCGCAAAGAGGTGCGTTCATCAGTAGCCAAACAGATTATTGCGCATCAAGATCGTTATAGTCAACTAATTGATGTAATGAAAAACGATACTATTGCCCCCATCGAAAATGTAATTGCACTCCGCACGGCATTACAGAAATTTACTAAAGATGTAAAATTCAAAAATTGTAATTCTATGGGCGAAATAGTCGAAGCAGGGATGAATTTTGTGGTTAAAAACTATAAAAAAATAACGTAAACTTTGGCTTTTAATTCCATTACCTATAAAAAACCCTAAACTTTTTATAATGGATTTTCCAGATTCGTGCAAAAAAACTACTTTTGCACCAAAATTTACAAAAAAGCACAAATGGCAACTAACAGAACTTTTACAATGATTAAACCTGATGCTGTTGAAAACGGACACATCGGAGGAATTTTGAATATGATTACTGAAGCTGGTTTCAGAATCGTGGCAATGAAACTTACTCAACTTACAGTAGCTGACGCTCAAGCATTTTACGCAGTTCACAGCGAAAGACCTTTCTTCGGAGAATTAGTAGAATTCATGACAAGAGGTCCAATCGTAGCGGCTATCCTTGAGAAGGAAAATGCAGTTGAGGATTTCCGTAAACTTATCGGGGCTACAAACCCGGCTGATGCAGCTGAAGGAACAATCCGTAAAAAATATGCAACTTCTGTTGGAGAAAATGCAGTTCACGGATCTGACAGCGATGAGAATGCTGCTATCGAATCAGCTTTTCATTTCGCAGGAAGAGAAATGTTTTAATTAAAACAAAAAACATGAAAAACTTACTTATAGTCTTTATCTTCATAATTAGCTGTAATGTTTCTTTTGCTCAAAAAGCACAAATGAAAAAAGGAATTGTTACAATTGATAAAAAAGAATTTTTAAAATATGATGATGAATTCAACAATATAATTGTTTCAACCTTGAAAGGAAAAGAAATTCTTACATTAAAAGAATATTCTTTCCAGAAACCAAGAAAAAAAAACCCAAACAACCCTCAAGATTGGAGATTTGGTGATACAGAAACTATAAGTTATTATGTTGTTACTTTTGAAGATTTTGTTTTAGAGTTTGAGACAGACTTGAAGTTAAAAGATTTTTATGTTGCACTATTTAAGTACAATTTATTGGATGAAAACGAAAATGTTTCTGAAGAAAATGCAAAAAAAATAGCTTCCAGAATTTCTAAGGATATAAGTGGGGAAAGACCTATTATTATTATTAGATAAAAAAATATTTTTATAAACAAAAAGGCTCAAAGTAAACTTTGAGCCTTTTTGTTTATAACAAGTTCACTTCGTCACAGCGTTACAGATTTAGTTGGTCGCGAATCTTTCTATCTTTGCACCTCTGAACCTTTGTTACTTTGAACCTTAAACCCAAACACAGTCAATTCATAAAGTCAGAAGCCCAACGTTTGGGCTTTTTGTCGTGTGGTATCAGCAAGGTTGAGTTTTTAGAACAAGAAGCTCCACGACTCGAAAAATGGCTTTCTGAAAACCGAAATGGCAAAATGCAGTATATGGAAAACCATTTCGACAAACGGTTGAATCCGGCATTGCTAGTTGACGGAGCCAAAAGTGTGGTTTCATTACTACTGAATTATTATCCTGAAAATATTCAAAGACAAGACAGTTTCAAAATCTCGAAATACGCCTACGGACAAGATTATCACCATATCATCAAAGAAAAACTCAAAGAACTTTTACATTCGATTCAGGAAAATATAGGTGAAGTTGGCGGTCGAGTTTTTGTAGATTCCGCTCCTGTTTTAGACAAAGCTTGGGCTCAAAAATCCGGATTGGGTTGGATTGGGAAAAACACCAATTTGATTAGTAAAAAAGTCGGTTCGTTTTTCTTTGTAGCCGAACTTATTTTGGATATCGAACTCGAATACGATAACCCAACCACAACTGACCATTGTGGAAGTTGTACTCGTTGTATTGATGCTTGCCCGACAGAAGCTATTATTGCTCCGTATGTGGTGGATGGCAGCAAATGTATTTCTTATTACACTATCGAACTCAAAGAAAATATTCCCCAAGATGTAAAAGGAAAATTTGACGATTGGGTTTTTGGTTGTGATGTTTGTCAGGATGTTTGCCCTTGGAACCGATTTTCGTCTCCTCATAACGAACCATTATTGCAACCCAAAGAAGAAATCTTGTCGTTCTCTAAACAAGATTGGATAGATATTACCGAAGAAACTTTTGGTAAAGTATTTCAAAAATCAGCGGTAAAAAGAACTAAATTTGAAGGATTTAAACGAAATATTGAGTTTGTAACGAAATAATATTCCACCTTGAAAAAAGCTTTTAAGATACTTCTAAAAACCATCCTTTCTCTACTCGGATTAGTCCTTTTATACGGATTAGCTGCTTTGGTTTTACCTCTGATTTCGGTTAATTCTAAGACGGAACAACCCGAAGAAATCACGATTTATATTCTCTCAAACGGAGTGCATACGGATATTGTTTGCCCCATAGAATCCGAAATCATTAATTGGACTGAAATTGCTGCGTTTGAAAATACGGTTTCCAAACGCAGCAATTTCAAACACGTTGCTTTTGGTTGGGGTGACAAAGGTTTTTATTTAGAAACACCCACTTGGGCAGATTTGAAAGCCTCAACGGCTTTCAAAGCAGCTTTTTGGCTAGGTGATTCGGCTATGCATGTGACGTTTTACAATGATTTAAAAGAAGGCGAAGATTGTAAAAAGATTATAATCAGCAAAGAGAATTATCGTCTACTTGTGGAATATATCAAGAAATCTTTTGATTACGAAAACGGAAAAACCATGTTTATTCCGACCGATATGGTTTACGGGAAAAATGATGCCTTTTATGATGCTCAGCGAAGTTATAATTTGTTCTTTACTTGCAACACTTGGGCAAATAGTGCTTTGAAACATGCCAATCAAAAAGCTGCTTTTTGGACAGCTACAGACAAAGGAATCTTCAGACAATACAAGTAAAAAGTCATAGCTACTTTTTGCTAAAAATTCCCGACCTTTGTATAACTTTTATTTTAATTTCTATCATGAGTTTTTGGAGAGTTTTACTATCGATTTTACTTCCGCCTTTAGCTGTTATTGACAAAGGTTGTGGCTCTATCCTGATTGTGTTTTTATTGACACTGGCAGGTTGGGTTCCGGGTGTAATTGGAGCTTTAGTTATTCTAAACAATCCGAAATACAACAAATAAGCATCATGAAAAACAAAACCCTCACTATACAAGATTTAGGTTACAAAGACTACAAACAAACTTGGGATTATCAAGAAGAACTTTTTAAAGGAATTGTTGATATAAAATCAGCTAACAGAAATCTTGAGAATCCGAAACCAACTCCAAATTACTTTTTGTTTGTAGAGCATCCGCATGTTTATACTTTGGGGAAAAGCGGAGATATCAGCAATATGCTCTTAAACGAAGACCAACTCAAGGCCAAAGGAGCTACGTTTTATAAAATCAATCGTGGTGGTGATATCACTTATCACGGTCCGGGTCAAATTGTGGGTTATCCGATTTTGGATTTAGATAACTTCTTTACAGATATCCATAAATACTTGAGATTTTTAGAAGAAGCTATTATCTTGACTTTGGCAGATTACGGAATTAAATCTGAAAGAAGTCCTGGTGAAACGGGAGTTTGGCTTGATGTAGGCACTCCATTTGCACGAAAAATCTGTGCTATGGGTGTTCGTGCTTCTCGTTGGGTAACCATGCATGGGTTTGCACTGAATGTGAATGCTGATTTAGGTTATTTCGACAATATTATTCCTTGTGGAATTAGAGGAAAAGCAGTGACTTCTATGAATGTAGAACTAGGCGTTGGAAGAGTTGACGAAGCCGAAGTAAAACAACGAATCCTAAAGCATTTCAGAACGCTTTTTGAGATAGAAAACTAATCAAAAAACATACAAAAACAAAAAAGCCCGAATCTTGCGATCCGGGCTTTTGTACTCAAGGCGGGACTTGAACCCGCACGGACATTACTGCCCACTGGATTTTAAGTCCAGCGTGTCTACCAATTCCACCACTCGAGCATTATATCTTTTCAGTTGAGCGAAAAACGGGGTTCGAACCCGCGACCTCAACCTTGGCAAGGTTGCGCTCTACCAACTGAGCTATTTTCGCGTTTTTCTAAATGAAAACAACTTCTCTGATGTTGTTTGGGATTGCAAATGTATAACTTTTAAACTAATTCGCAATAGTTTTGACGAAAAAATTTATCTCTACCGCTACTCTTTTATCGGAAATGGCTAATAATTAACTACCTTTGCAAAAAAATAATTGATGCATAAAGCAGGATTTGTAAATATTATTGGTAATCCGAACGTAGGAAAATCAACTCTGATGAACGCTTTTGTAGGCGAGCGCTTGTCTATTATCACCTCAAAAGCACAAACTACAAGACATAGAATTTTAGGAATCGTCAATGGTGAAGACTTCCAAATGGTACTCTCTGATACTCCGGGAATTATCAAGCCGGCGTATGAGTTGCAATCATCGATGATGGATTTTGTAAAGTCTGCTTTTGAAGATGCCGACATCCTAGTTTATATGGTTGAGGTAGGAGAAAAAGAGTTAAAAGATGAGGCTTTTTTCAAGCGCATCATTTTTTCTACTATCCCAGTGATTTTACTACTAAACAAAATTGACAAATCCACCCAAGAACAACTCGAAGAACAAGTAGCACACTGGAAAGAAAAAGTCCCGAATGCAGAAATTTACCCAATTTCGGCACTCGAAAACTTCAATGTAGATACGGTTTTTAATAGAATTATAGAATTGCTTCCGGACTCACCTCCGTATTATCCGAAAGATGCACTTACAGACAAACCGGAGCGTTTCTTTGTCAACGAAATTATCCGCGAAAAAATCCTTTTAAACTATGATAAAGAAATTCCGTATGCGGTAGAAATCGAAACGGAAGAGTTTTTGGAAGACGAAAACATCATCCGAATCCGCTCGGTTATTATGGCGGAAAGAGAAACGCAAAAGGGAATCCTCATCGGACACAAAGGAGCAGCACTCAAAAAAGTAGGTATCCAAGCGCGTGAAGAATTAGAAAAATTCTTCGGAAAACAAATCTATCTAGAAACTTATGTCAAAATCAATAAAGACTGGCGAAGTAACGCTAGACAATTAAAACGATTTGGGTATAACAATAAGTAATCACTAGTGATTACAGATAAAAGAATAAAAAACTTATAATTAAGGTTAAGAATAAAAATGAGCAATATAGTAGCCATAATAGGACGTCCGAATGTAGGAAAATCAACACTTTTCAATCGACTTATCAAACGCAGAGAAGCCATTGTTGATTCGGTAAGCGGAGTTACGCGTGATAGAAATTACGGTAAAAGTGAGTGGAACGGAAAAGAATTTTCGGTAATCGATACCGGAGGATACATAAAGGGTTCGGACGATGTTTTTGAAGGAGAAATCCGCAAACAAGTGGAACTTGCTATCGAAGAAGCCGATGTAATCCTGTTTGTAGTAGATGTAGAAGAAGGAATCACTCCGATGGACGAAGAAGTAGCTAAGCTATTGCGCAAAGTCACAAAACCTATCCTTATTGCCGTAAATAAAGTGGACAACGCGATGCGTCAAAAAGACGCCTTTGAATTTTACAACTTAGGTCTTGGCGATTTCTATACCATTTCAGGAACATCAGGTAGCGGAACCGGAGAACTTTTAGATGCGCTGATGAAAGCTATGCCCGAAAAACCGGAAACAGACTCATCAGATGAACAATTGCCTCGTTTTGCTGTAGTGGGTCGCCCAAATGCCGGAAAATCGAGTTTTATCAACGCTTTGATTGGCGAAGACAGATATATAGTAACCGATATTGCCGGAACTACTCGCGATGCCATCGATACCAAATACAACCGTTTCGGTTTTGATTTCAATTTGGTTGACACAGCCGGAATTCGTAAAAAATCAAAAGTAAAAGAAGATTTAGAGTTTTATTCGGTAATGCGTTCGGTACGCGCTATTGAAAATAGCGATGTTTGTATTTTGATGATTGATGCTACTCGCGGATTTGAAGGACAAGATCAAAGTATTTTTTGGCTTGCCGAAAAAAACCGCAAAGGAATTGTTATCTTAGTTAACAAATGGGATTTGGTAGAAAAAGACACCATGTCCACCAAACAATACGAAGATAAAATCCGCAAAGAAATTGAGCCTTTTACAGATGTTCCGATTATATTCGTTTCGGCTTTGACCAAACAACGATTACTAAAAGCTTTGGAGACGGCCGTTCAGGTTTTTGAAAGCAGAAAACAACGCATTGCTACATCGAAACTCAATGATTTAATGCTAAAAATAATCGAGAATTATCCACCACCGGCATTAAAAGGAAAATACATCAAAATCAAGTATTGTATGCAGTTGCCAACACCGACTCCGCAGTTTGTATTTTTTGCCAACTTGCCACAATACGTAAAAGACCCGTACAAACGATTCTTGGAAAACAAACTTCGAGAAAATTATGATTTCTCAGGTGTTCCGATTGATATTTATATCCGTGAGAAATAACAAAAAATCCCTTACAGTTGTAAGGGATTTTTGTTTTATAGCATTTCAAATTATTCCGGCATCAGAATGCCAATCACTTTGTCTTTGCTGGTGTATTTTTTAGCCACTTCCTGAATGTCTTTCGCTGTAAGTGCTTTGATTCTTTCTTCGAAGTTCAAGATGTTTTCGGGATTTTCATTATTGACATAAGCTTTTTGAAGTGAATTCACCCAAAAACGATTCGTCTTAACATCTTCCTTGTAGTCCAAAAGTTCACCTTCTTTAAACTTATCCAAATCTTTTTCTTGAGGTCCGTTATCAATGATTTTTTGTAATTCACGAAGAGCAGAAGCAATTAAAGTTTCCGCATTTTCAGGACCACAAGGGAAACCAATATTAAAAAAGTAAGACCCAACCGGCACTTTACTCATACTTCCTCTTGCAGAAGCTCCATAAACACCACTTTCGTTCTCGCGAAGTTCTTCGATGAGTTTTATGGTAAGAACCTCTCCTAAAGCCTGAAGTGCCAGAGCTTCTTTGGCATCATATTTTGTTTCTCCGTAGAACATTATACTCACGCTACTTTTCGGGTCAGTTCCTTTTTTAACCACTTTTTTATGTTCCCCAGGGAGCAGCCTATAACCCAAATCTTTCATTTCTTCTTTTCTGTTCAAAGAAGGAAGCGAAGCCAAATATTTTTCAGAATACCCTTCTAATTGTTTATCATCTATATTTCCTACGAAATAGAAAACAAAGTCCGAGGCATCAGCAAAACGTTCTTTGTATTTGTCGTACGCTAATTTATATTCCGTTCTTTTCCATGCTTTAGCATCCGGAATGAGTCCGGTAAATCTTGGATTATTTTGCATCAAATAACCATAAAATTCTTTTGTGAAATACATATTAGGATCAGACATCATGTTGTCATAAAATCCTGATTCCTTTTGTTTATACCCCTGGAAAGCATTCGGATCAAAATTTAAATCGGTAAAATAAGCATATATCATTTGGAACATATACTCCATGTCTTTCGGAGTAGACCCTCCAGTAAAACCTTCGGTTGTACTTGAAATATACGGATATGCCGAAGCTATTTTTCCAGTCATAAATTTGTTGATGTCATTTTTAGAAAGCCCTGAAAAACCTGCCTCTGTCAAACCTCCTTGTGCCCATTGGGTTTTTATATAGTCTTCATTCGAATATAAATCTGAACCTCCGAAACTCACAGCATTCATTACTATTTCATCATTTTTAAAATCTGTTTTCTTGTAAACCACCTTAACTCCGTTTGAAAGCGTGAGTGTTGTTGTACCTAACTTATTATTTTGTTCTCTTTTGGTGATTTTTCCTGCCTTAACATTACCTCTTATAAGGCTTTCTGCTACAACTGTATCTTCATACGGGTTAATTTCTGCTGAATTTACCTTAAGAGCTTCTAGCACTTGTTCTTCTGTTGGTTTTACAACCCCTTCTTTTTCCGGACCGGTAAGTACCACTACTCTATTTTCGTCTTTAATATATTTACTTATCAAAGCATTTATGTCATTGAGAGTAATCTGAGGTAAAAAATGCTGCATGGCTTTATAGGTCCATTCCACACCAGGAACCGGATTTTGTCTTAAAAAATGAGTCTGAAACTGCGACACAAACCTTGAAGATTCTGTTTTGTCTCTATCATTATAACTTCTTTCCATCGAAGCTAATACTTGTGTTTTTGCTCTGTCTAATTCCGATTGAGTGAAACCGTATTTCTTAACTCTTTCGTTCTCTGTAGCCAACACATTAAGCGCTGATAATTGTTTATCTTCCGGAGTCATTGCAAAAGACTGAAAAGCCTCTTTGGTTCTTGCCCACGTAGAACCGTGATAAGAATAACCATAAACAAATGGAGGTGTGGCAGAATTTGTAAGTTCTCTTAATCGATTGTTGAGCATACTAGAGAACAATCCTTTTATTAGATTTGATTTATAATCTGCAATTGTAATAAGTGGTTTTGGTTCTTCCCTGTCTTTATAATACAATTGAACTTCTGAGCTTGTGGCTTCCGGATCAGATTCAACGGCTACAAAAGTCTCTTTGTGATTAGGTACATCATACAATTTGCGCGGTCTTTCTTTTTTAGGATTGTTGTATTTCGAGAAATTAGCTATAATTTTCTTTTCGATAGCATCCACATCAATATCTCCTACGACAATAATACTCATCAAATTCGGACGATACCAATCTTTGTAATAGCGAATTAGCGCTTCATGTTTGAAATTTTCAAGAATTTCTTTTTGGCCAATCGGCAAGCGATTCGCATAATGCGATTGATACATTATTTTCGGTAAAAATTGTCCCATCATGCGTTTGTCTGCCCCAAGCCCTAATCGGTATTCTTCCAGCACAACACCTCTTTCTTTGTCAATTTCTTCGGGTGTTAAAACCGTATTAAAAGCCCAATCTTCAAGAATCAAGAATCCTTTATCTAGTTTTTGTTTATCATCCGACGGAATTGGCAGAAAATAAACTGTCTCATCAAAACTTGTATAAGCATTGAGATGTTGACCGAACTTCACTCCGATACTTTGCAAATAATCTACTAAGTCATTTTTCGGAAAATTCTTAGTTCCGTTAAAACACATATGTTCCATAAAGTGAGCTAGACCTTGCTGATCTTCATCTTCCAAAATAGATCCGGCATTGATTACTAAACGCAAATCAACTTTGCTTTCAGGTTTTTTGTTCTGCTTAATGTAATACGTCAATCCATTTTTAAGTTTCCCTAAGCGAACAGTCGGATCCAAAGGAATTTTACTGTCCAATTTAAACTCTTGGGCCGAAACCATTATAGGCAGAGTCAGCAAAAAGAGCCATAAAATGTTTAGTTTTTTCATAAGGCTAAATATTAAGTTACACCAACAAATTAAAAACTAAAACTTCTAAAACATAATATTATTGTGTTAAATTTAACATTTAAACCACAAATACAGAAACGTAAAAACAACAACCATTCAGCGTAAAAACAATTCGTTTTTAGAATTAGTATTTTTTGAAACATTCCTAAAATCTAGCTACTGAATATGAGAAAAATATAATTGATTTTAATTACATTTGTAGCTTATTACAAACACAACAAAATTCTTTATTTTTCGACTTTTCTTATGAAAACAGATTCATTTGCACTACGTCATTTGGGAGTTACTAATGAAACCGACCTAAATGTAATGCTTTCCACTATCGGAGTTTCATCTATTGACCAACTTATTTATGAAACTTTCCCTGATGGAATCCGACTTAAAAAACCTTTGGACCTTCCTGTTGCTATGTCAGAATATGATTATTTTCAACATATTGTAGCACTTGGAAACAAAAACAAAGTTTTCAAATCGTATATCGGACTAGGGTATCACCCAACGGTGGTTCCGGCTCCAATTCAAAGAAACATTTTTGAAAATCCGGGATGGTACACCGCTTATACGCCCTACCAAGCCGAAATCGCTCAAGGTCGTTTAGAGGCTCTTTTGAACTTCCAAACTACCGTAATTGAACTTACAGGGATGGAACTTGCAAATGCTTCTCTTCTTGACGAAGGAACAGCTGCTGCCGAGGCAATGGCGCTACTCTTCGACGTTCGTTCCAGAGACCAAAAGAAAAACAACGTAAATAAATTCTTCGTTTCAGAAGAAATCTTACCTCAAACACTTTCTGTATTACAAACTCGTTCGACTCCAATCGGGATTGAACTTGTAGTAGGAAACCACAAAGATTTCGACTTTTCATCAGAATTCTTCGGAGCTATTCTACAATATCCTGGAAAACACGGACAAGTAAATGATTACAGAGAGTTTGTTGCGAAAGCAAAAGAAAACGAAATCAAAACTGTTTTTGCTGCTGATATTTTATCATTGGTAAAATTAACGCCTCCTGGAGAAATGGGAGCCGATGCTGTAGTAGGAACTACACAACGTTTCGGTGTTCCGATGGGATATGGTGGTCCTCACGCTGGATTTTTAGCAACCAAAGAAGAATACAAACGTAGTATGCCGGGTCGTATCATTGGAGTTTCTCAAGATATGAACGGTAACCGTGCACTTCGTATGGCACTTCAAACTCGTGAGCAGCACATCAAACGTGAAAAAGCGACTTCAAATATCTGTACGGCTCAAGTGCTTCTTGCTGTAATGGCAGGTATGTATGCCGTTTATCACGGACCAAAAGGTCTTCAATACATCGCTGATAAAGTTCACGCTTCTGCTGTAACCGTGGCTGAGAGCTTGACTAAATTAGGCGTTGAGCAAATCAATACTTCTTACTTCGATACTATCGTAGTAAAAGCTGATGCTGAAAAAGTAAAAACAGTTGCTGTTCAAAACGAAGTAAATTTCTATTATATCGACAACAACACTGTTCAAATTGCTCTAAACGAGACTACTAATTTGAACGATATCAACCAAATCATCGCAATTTTTGCGAAAGCATTAGGTAAAGATGCCTTCACTGTTTCTGTTTTGTCAACTAGTTCAGCAATTGACAGTTCATTAGTTAGAACTTCATCATTCTTACAACACGAAGTGTTCAACTCACATCATTCGGAAACAGCACTTATGCGTTACATCAAAAAATTAGAGCGTAAAGATTTATCATTGAATCATTCGATGATTTCTTTGGGTTCTTGTACGATGAAACTCAACGCTGCTACAGAGATGCTTCCGCTTAGCTTACCAAACTGGAACAGCATTCACCCGTTTGCTCCAAAAGACCAAGCAGAAGGATACCAAATTATGCTGAAAACGCTTGAAAAACAACTTTCTATCATCACAGGATTTGCAGGAACAACCCTTCAACCAAACTCAGGTGCTAACGGAGAGTATGCAGGACTTATGGTTATCCGTGCTTATCACCAATCAAGAGGTGAAGGACACAGAAATATTGCCTTAATTCCGGCTTCAGCTCACGGAACCAACCCGGCTTCGGCTGCGTTGGCAGGAATGGAAATCGTAGTTACCAAAACCACTCCGGAAGGAAACATCGACGTAGAAGATTTAAGAGAAAAAGCAATCTTCCACAAAGATAATCTGTCTTGTGCGATGATTACTTATCCTTCTACTCACGGAGTTTACGAAGCAACAATTATCGAAATTATGAACATCATTCACGAAAATGGTGGTCAAGTATATATGGATGGTGCTAATATGAATGCTCAAGTAGGTCTAACCAACCCAGGAACTATCGGAGCAGACGTTTGTCACTTGAACCTTCACAAAACATTCGCTATTCCTCACGGAGGAGGAGGACCTGGTGTAGGACCAATCTGTGTGGCTGAGCACTTAGTTCCGTTCTTACCAAGCAATCCAGTTATTGAAGTAGGCGGAGAAAAAGCAATCACTTCTGTTTCTTCAGCTCCTTATGGTTCAGCACTTGTTTGTTTGATTTCTTACGGATACATCTGTATGTTAGGTGAAGAAGGACTTACGAATGCTACGAAAATCGCCATTTTGAATGCTAACTATATGAAAGCTCGTTTAGAGAAACACTTCTCAATTCTTTATACCGGAGAAATGGGTCGTGCAGCTCACGAGATGATTGTAGATTTCAGAATGTTCAAACAAAACGGAATTGAAGTAGGTGATGTAGCAAAACGCCTTATGGATTACGGATTCCACGCTCCTACGGTATCTTTCCCTGTAGCCGGAACATTGATGATCGAGCCAACGGAAAGTGAAAATTTAGCAGAATTAGACCGTTTCTGTGATACACTAATTTCAATCAAAGCAGAAATCGAGAAATGTACGCCGGACAATCCGAACAACCCGCTTAAAAATGCTCCTCACACCCTTGCAATGCTTACGGCTAACACTTGGGATTTACCTTATACTCGTGAGGAAGCAGCTTATCCTTTAGAGCACTTACACGAAAACAAATTCTGGCCTTCTGTTCGTAGAGTAGATGATGCATACGGAGATAGAAATCTAGTATGTTCTTGTGCTCCGATTGAAGCCTATATGTAATATATAAATCAAGTTATTAAAAAGGCCTTCTCAAACGAGAAGGCTTTTTTTATTATATTTGAATTCAACACCAACTATTCATATATGTTATTACTCTATATTATCTTACTAGCTGTTCTATTCTTTGTAATAAAACTATACATCAAACTCTCAAAAGAAGAAAAAAAAGAAGAAGCTGAAATTCAAAAAAGATTAGACGACGCCTTGATTTATGACCCTGAAACAAAAACAAAAATTACACTCGAAGAAGCCGAAAAGGGAGAATGGGCGGTGACCAAACTATAAGAAACCATCCCGATATAGAGCTTTATGCCGAAGGGAGTGAAAAAGAAATAGAAATAATTTCTAATTACTTAATCACAAATAATTTTCCCTATAAAGAAATTAATGATGAGCAAATCGAAGTGCTAGAAAGCACTATACTATTATCTAAATATTCATCCTGGGATACTTCTCATTTGTTTGATATACATAATAACAACTTAGTATTTTTTCCTAGAGTAATGTCGTACTCCAATTCCAATGATTTTCAAATTATGTTTTGGTTAAAAACAAACAATATCAAAGGACATTATTATTTCAGAAAGAAAACTGGAATTGAAAAAATAATCGATATTATGCGAAATGATGATGAATTCAAATTTAAAGATTTTGAAATTTTCACTATTAAATCATCTATTTACAGAACTCAAATTCTATCTGTTTTAAAAACATTTCAAGATATCAAAAACATTGAAATAGAAATACACAATGATAATCTCTATATAAAAACTGTAGATGCACCTACACTAGATAATTTTAAAATTTTATTCAAACAAATTAAAACATTGTAGTCAATTAGACTCTATTTCTAGTTAAATGAAAGATTACTTTTGACTAGTCATCAAAAAGGAGCCATTTGGCTCCTTTTTGATTATATAAATCAATTATCGAACAACTCCGAACGTCATCACCAATCTATCCTCATCATAGAAATTGAGGGTTTGATCGGCTAAATCAAAACGCAATTTCTTCCCGGATAGAACCTTCAAGAATTCAACTTCAGTTTTATTGCTCGCTTCATCCATACAAGCCATTTTGGTAGAACCCATTTGAGTGAAAGTGATGAATTCGCCTTCTACTTCATAACTTCCGAAAAAGTTATTACAACCTGCATTTCCAGACACTTTTTTAGCAGTTGTATCAAATTTAATAGCTGCTTTTCCGTAATCTTGACCTACATTGTTCAATTGGAATAATTTCCAATCGTTTTTACCAATAAAACTCCATATGCTTTTTTCGGTTTGCACGTCAAATACCATGATGCATTTGCCCCACCAATTTTTAAAATATACTTTGTTGCTTTTTAAACTAACTCTGAATTTTTTATTGGTAAACGCATCCATAAATTCTTTTTCAAGTTTCATGGTTGCCTCATCGCACGCCATCATAGTTGAGATTCCGTCTCCGGTTTTAATACAAGAACGGTTGTTATAGCTCTTATAATTAATAGTAAAGCTATTACAACCACTTTTGCCCGTGATTATTTTTTCTTCTTCGTTAATGGTCAGATAAATAGAAGTTGTTTGAATCTCTTTACCATTAAGTTCTGTAAGAATAATTCTTTTTTCGTTGGGAAGGTTACTAGCTGATGCTACAAGAGTCATCAACACTAGAAATACGTTTAATACTGCTTTCATAATACGAAATCTTAGAAATTAAAGAGTAGTTTGGAGGTTTTATACACTGCAAAACCTTCCAAACCATAAACAAAAACAGTACCAACGAAGTTTATTTTCTAATAAATAATTTCACTAAAGCGACGAAATTGTATTAGAACAAGACCGTTTGACCGTTTTCGTCAATTTCTAAATTTCCGTCTAAATCTTCCGAATCATTCTCGTCTGAATCTATCAAATCTTGTGGTTCTTCCTCTTCCGGTTCGATATACTCTAATGGTTCGAGCATATTGATTTGTTTGATTTTATCTACCGAGAATTGATTACCTAAAGCTTTAATACCTTTAATGGCTATAAAATCTTCTATATTAACAATAGAATTTTCTTTTTGAACGCCTTTGTTTTTAGCATAAATCACTTCCACAACCGGACGATAATCCGTCGATACGATTTCGAGTTGGGATCTTTCATGCTCAGTGATGACAATTTCTTCTTTGTTTTCGTTTTCTATTAAGAAGCGTTTGATGAAGTAACGTTCTTTTTCCCCGTCATAATAAATCACCGAAATAGGTTTTTTCGGAATCCATTTTTCGAGTACAATCATATCGTCATCAAAATGCGTTGACAAATCCGGAATAATGGTTTTCACTTTTCCGCTTTGCGTAATCACCAACAGACGATCGCTAGGCTTGAATTCGCCCAAAAGTTCTCCTCTACCATCGACATTGAGTCGTTGAACCGAATCATCAAACCAGATTTTACGAGGTCTGAGCGTCGAAATTCCCTTTTCTTTGAGTTCTACTTTCTTTATCGGATGCTTAGAGACCGTATTCCCTTTGGAAGCACGTCCTTTGATACCTACATTGGCAAAGTCAAGTTCTAATTTTAGTTTTTTGATATTCCCTACTTGGCGCAAAAGCACGGTTACCACTTCTGCCTCTCCATTCGGATTATGAGAAAAATAAAGCACTTGCGAGCCCGGTTTTTCTTGAGTAAGGTCATACACTTTATCACGAGTGACGCCCGAAACGTTGAATCGTTTTACAAACGAAGCTCCGGATTTTCCGTCGCGATAAATCATGTTATAAATGGTGCGCTTATCGTTTTTGTCAAATACTGAGACATGAATGATATCTTTTCCGATGAATTTTTTGTCATCCACCTTGGTAACCACCATTTGTCCGTTTCTCAAAAACACAATCACATCATCGATATCCGAACAATCCGCCACATATTCATCTTTTTTGAGTCCGGTTCCGATAAAGCCTTCTTCGCGATTTACATAAAGTTTTGTGTTTCGAAGCACTACTTTGGTCGCTTCAATGGTATCAAAGTTTCTGAGTTCGGTTTGACGCTCTCTGCCTTTGCCATACTTTTCTTTGAGTCGCATGAAATAATCGATAGCAAACTCAATCAAATTCGCCAAATGATGTTTTACCTGAGCAATTTCTTCCTCAATCTTAGCGATATTTTCATCGGCTTTGTAGGAGTCGAATCGCGTGATACGAATCATCGGAATTTGCGTCAAACGTTGTAAATCGTCATCTTCAATCTCGCGAATTAAATCTTTTTTGAACGGCTCGAATCGTTTGTATAAGTATTCGTATAAGGTTTCTTTATCGGAGTAATGTTTGAAGTCGATATACATCTCTTCACGGATGAAAATTTTCTCGAGGGAAGCAAAATGCCATTTGGCTTCGAGTTCTTCGAGCTGTATTTCGAGTTCTTTTTTCAGCAAGTCTACGGTTCGGTTGGTCGAAATTTTCAACATATCCGACACCCCGATAAATAACGGCTTGTTGTCTTGAATAACGCAACCAAGCGGTGCAATCGAAGTTTCACATGCCGTGAAAGCATATAGCGCATCGATGGATTTATCCGGCGATACTCCGGCAGCCAGATGTACTAATATTTCTACTTCGGCTGCAGTGTTGTCTTCGATTTTTTTGATTTTTATCTTTCCTTTTTCATTCGCTTTCAAGATACTATCAATCAAAGTTGAGGTATTTGTAGAAAAAGGAATTTGCGTAATTACCAGCGTGTTTTTGTCCAATTGAGAGATTTTAGCGCGCACGCGAACTCTACCACCACGCATTCCGTCATTATATGCCGAAACATCCGCAATTCCGGCTGTCGGAAAATCCGGATAAAGCGTAAATGGTTTTCCTTTCAGAATTTTAATCGAAGCATCAATAAGTTCGTTAAAATTATGCGGCAAAATTTTGGTCGAAAGCCCAACAGCAATCCCTTCTCCTCCTTGTGCTAAAAGCAATGGGAATTTTACGGGTAAATTTAATGGCTCATTTCTACGACCGTCATACGAGAGTTGCCAAGTGGTAATTTTCGGAGAATATAAAATCTCTAAGGCAAATTTACTCAGTCTTGCCTCGATATACCTCGAAGCTGCCGCGCCGTCACCTGTAAGGATATTCCCCCAGTTCCCTTGCATATCAATGAGCAAATCTTTCTGACCAATTTGAACCATTGCATCGCCAATACTAGCATCCCCGTGCGGATGGTATTGCATGGTATGCCCCACGATATTTGCCACTTTGTTATAGCGACCATCGTCGAGTTCTTTCATCGAGTGCATAATCCTTCTTTGAACCGGTTTAAAACCATCTTCAATCGCCGGAACGGCGCGCTCAAGAATTACATAAGAGGCATAATCTAAAAACCAATCTTGATACATCCCACTTACTTTGGTAATGGTATCTTGGTGGTCTTCGTGATTGGTAAGTTCGGAAGTTAAATCGTCTCGTTCTTCACTCATTTGGAAAAGTAGAATTTCTCACAAATATAGAGAAAATCAAATGAATTTAAAACACTACCAAATGCTATCCAATTCAACTTAAAATCAAAACCTTAACAAATATTTACTACGGAATTAGCAAATCTTTTGGAAAACAAAAATAATTTTACACAATCAAGCTGTATTTATGAGTAGAATTTTACTTCTTTTCTTTGTTTTAAATAGTTTTTTATCAATATCTCAAACCCAATCCGTTAAAGGAAAAGTACTATCCGATGGAATGGTTGGCGATATATTGGTAATCAACTTATCTCGAGAAACAGAAACTAAAACTGATGCGTTAGGACAATTTATAATTGAAGCGCAAAGTGGCGACTTGCTTATTTTTTCGGCGGAATTTATTCACAAAAAAAGATATTTAGTAGAAGAAATTGATTTCAGTAAACTTCTTGAAATTTCTGTTGAAGCCAAACCTATAGAAATGGAAACAGTAGAGCTCAATTTTTATAATGATATAGATGCCGTGAGTCTTGGTATATTACAAGAAGCCCCTAAAGAATATACTCACCTTGAGAAAAAACTTATAACTGCTTCTAATATAGATCCCAGATTTGATTTAGGCACATCAGGTGGGGTTAGCATGAATTTAGATCCGATAATCAATGCTATTACTGGAAAAACAAAAAGACTTAAAAATTTAGTCGATATGGAGCGCGAAGACAAACGCGTAGAATACTTATCAAGCTTATTTAATGATGAGTTTTTTATTCAAAAATTATCCATCCCAAAAGAGTATCTTACCGAATTCAAATACTATGCCGCTTATCACCTCAAAGGCATGCTCCCTTCTGACGGAAAATCAACCAGCAAAACTTCAATAGACAAAATAGAAGTTGAACTAATACCGCTCGCTAGAAAATATTTGGAACTACAAGAAGAAACAGAAAAATAAAAAAGCACTCTTTCAGGAGTGCTTTGAGTGGTTAATCGAATTTATTTTTAAAGTAATATTTACTGTCTAGTTCTTCATCCAGCTCATCAATAAGCGGTTTTGGTTTTGGCTTTTTAGCTTGTGTTTTCTTTTTCCAAAGCTCAAAATTATCAACCGAAAGAGATTTTTTCATTAGTTCAGTAAGCTCTTTTTCTCCAAACCCGAATTCATTTTTAATTGCTTCAAAAGGCTTTTTTTCTTCCTGAGCAATTGTGACAATTCTATCAATGGTTTCCTTGTCAAGTTCTGAAAGTTTACGCTTTTTCATCAGACGATATTTAATTCAAAATATTTGTTTTAGAAGTTTAAATTTTCGTCAATATTAGTAAAAAAATAAATTCGTTGTACTCCTCGGAATTATTTTTTTGAAAAGCTGATATTCATAATAACAATTGCCCCTAAAATTAAAGCAATTCCTACCCATTGTATCGCGATAACTTCTTCACTCAATAGCACATAAGCCATGGTTACCGATACCGGAAGCTCTATAGACGAGACAATACTTCCTAACCCTAATCCGGTTTTCGGGAAACCTGCATTGAGCAATAATGGCGGAATAATGGTGCCGAAAAGTGAAAGCACTAATCCCCATTTCCAGAAGATGGAAAAGTCAAAACTTCCGTCGTAACTATAAAGCAAGAATCCTATAATTACCACAAATCCACCCAAAAGCATTATCAAACTTTTTTTGTATGCCGGCAAATAAGTCGCAATTCGGTTGGAAGCGTACATTGTTGTCGTAAAAGAAGCCGCCGCCATCAATCCCCAGAAAATTCCTTTCCAGTCCAAATTAACTTCTTTTCCGATTAAATTAGTTGCTAGTAATGTTCCGACCAATACAATTATTACCGAAATTATTTTTTGAAACGAAGGAAATCTTTTCGACAAAATCGACTCAACCAGCACGCTCATCCATACCGTCTGCATCAACAACACTATAGCTACCGATACGTTGATATACACTACCGATAAATAATAAAACAAACTAGTGAATCCCAACGAAGAACCTACTAATAGAAGTTTAGATAAATCGTTCTTCTTGATGGCAGGAGTTTCAATTTTGCGGATTTTGGTTTGGAATAAAGTGATTAACAACATCCCTAAAACGCCTAACGAAAGCTGCGAAAAAGTCACTTCAGCCGTGGTAAAACCTTCTTTATATGCCAATTTCACAAATGTTGCCAACATTCCGTAGCTCGAAGCACCAAGACCCACGAGCAAAACTCCTTTTAATAAATTTTTTCTTTCCATTCTTATTTTTTAAAAAAGCCGACAAAGATAAAGCTTTAGTTTATATTTGAGCCTTAATAATTTGTAAAGACAAAAGACCTTTTTGCTGGCTTAGATTCAAATTCATTATTTTTGAAACATGAAATTAAAAGAAATTATATCGGTATTAGAGCAAATGGCCCCTACGGCTTATGCAGAAGATTTTGATAACGTAGGGCTACTTGTCGGAGACGCAAATCAAGATATCCGCGGAATTTTGGTGTGTCATGATGCGCTGGAAAACGTAATTAACGAAGCCATCGCTAAAAATTGCAACTTGGTGGTTTGCTTCCATCCTATTTTGTTTTCGGGATTGAAAAAAATAACCGGAAAATCGTATGTAGAACGCGCAGTCATTAAAGCGATTAAAAATGATATCGCAATTTATTCTGTTCACACAGCACTCGACAACCATAAAGAAGGCGTGAACAAAATCATTTGTGACGCGCTTCGAATTCAAAATCCAAAAATGCTAGTCGAAAAGCAAGATTTTATATACAAACTTGTGACGTATGCTCCCATTAACATTGCTGACCAAGTTCGTCAAGCGTTATTTACTGCCGGAGCCGGAAACATCGGGAATTATGACCTTTGCAGCTTCAACTCAGAAGGAACGGGAACTTATAGAGGAAACGAAGACAGCAACCCAACTATCGGAGAAAAACACCAATTAATGAAAGAGAATGAAGTGAAAATCGAAGTTACTTTCGAAAAACACCTTCAACAAAATATTCTAAAAGCGCTATTTGAAAATCACACTTATGAAGAAGTGGCTTACGAAGTATATAAAACAGAAAACAGCCACCAAAATATCGGATTGGGTATGATTGGCGAATTAGAAACAGAACAAGACGAAAAAGAGTTTCTGTTGTTTGTCAAACAAAAAATGGAATGTGGTGTAATCAGACATTCGGAATTTTTGAACAAGAAAATCAAAAAAGTAGCGGTTTTAGGTGGTTCTGGAGCATTTTCCATCAAAACAGCACTTGCCAAACAAGCCGATGTGCTTATCACCTCCGACTTGAAGTACCATGATTTTTTTGCTGCCGAAAACAAAATACTGCTGGCTGATATTGGGCATTTTGAAAGTGAGAGGTTTACAAAAAATTACATTATTAATTATCTTACAAAAAAAATCCCTAATTTTGCAGTCATTTTATCAACTGAATACACAAACCCTGTTAAGTACTTATAATATGGCAACTACCAAAGAAATGACTGTTGAAGAAAAGCTAAGAGCTTTGTATGATTTACAGCTAATAGACTCTCGCATTGATGAGATTAGAAACGTAAGAGGAGAACTTCCTTTAGAAGTTGAAGATCTAGACGCTGAAGTTGCAGGACTTACTACTCGCTTGGAAAAATTAAACCAAGAAGTAGAAACAATTGAAACTCAAATCAAAGAGAAAAAAAGTGCTATCGAAGAGCACAAAACCCACATCAAAAAATACTCAGAACAACAAAAAGAAGTTCGCAACAACCGTGAGTTCAACTCTTTGACCAAAGAAATCGAATTCCAAGAATTGGAAATCAAATTAGCTGAAAAGCACATCAAAGAATTCCAAGCTTCAATTGCTCACAAAAGAGAACTTATCGAGCAAACCAACGAAAAACTTCAAGTAAAATCAGAACATTTAGCACACAAAAAATCGGAGCTAGATGCCATTATGGCTGAGACCGAAAAAGAAGAAAACTTCTTGATGGAAAAATCAAAAGAATTCGAAGCTAAAATTGAAGAAAGATTGCTTTTTGCTTACAAAAAAATCCGTGAGAACGTGAAAAATGGTCTTGCTGTAGTATCTATCGAAAGAGGTGCTTCTGCCGGATCGTATTTTGCCATTCCGCCACAAACGCAAATGGAAATTGCTTCACGCAAAAAAATCCTTACTGACGAGCACAGCGGAAGAATATTAGTGGATAATGTACTTGCAGAAGAAGAAAGAGAAAAAATCAGCGAATTATTCTCTTCCATTCAATAATAAAATCCCAATACATTTTGATAAAAAAGCCTTTCCGGATTGGAAAGGCTTTTTTGTTGAAGTTATTTTGTTAGGCGTATTGAGTCACGGTGACAATGATGCTGTTAGCATCTAATTCTCCGGATTGTCTCCACATCATTTGACCATTTTTATAAACCATAAGTGTGGGCAACGATTTGATTCTGAGGGCTTCTGCAAGGTCTTGATTCTTATCGACATCAATTTTTATTACTCTTGCTTTGTCACCAAGTGCTGCTGCAACATTTCTGATTACAGTATGCATATCCTCCGAAGATTCGTTCCAATCGGTATAAAAACTAATCAAAACCGGAACATCCGTGTTTATGATTTCTCCAAATTTAGACATATGACCTATGTTTTGCTTCTACAAAAATAGTATAATTCACGAATAATTTAACTTTTTTACCCATTTTTTAAATCAACACATCCAACATACCACAATCACTCCCATCTCTTGAATTCATTTGCATTATTTAAAATTCGCACCCATCAAAATTCAGATTCTGTCAATTTCAGAATTTCAACCAAGGTGTTAAATTAAAAATTATCAAATTATTATGATTTAAAACCGTAAATTTGTAGGCTAATTTGTTTTGAAAACATTCAATTTTTTACCCATGAAAAAAATAACTTTACTAGTAACATTGCTGTTTACTTTCGCTGGTATTGCTCAGCCTCCGGCTGGATATTACAGTACAGCTACCGGAACCGGATACACCTTAAAAACTCAATTACATAACATTATAAAGAACCATAATTCTCAGTCTTATAATGCCCTTGTAAACACTTTATACAAATCCAATAGTTCTAATAACGGATTCAGAGATCATTATTATGAAAATGACGGAACTATCCTAGACATTTATTCTGAAAGACCAACCAGTACGGATCCATACGTATTCAATCCCAATAAAAACTGCGGAAGCTACCAAGGTGAAGGAGATTGCTACAACAGAGAACACTTGATTCCTCAGTCGTATTTTAACTCTCAAATGCCCATGTATTCGGATGCTTTCCACGTATGGCCAACAGACGGAAAAGTAAACGGCTGGAGAAGCAACTTCCCATTCGGAGTAGTAGCAGGAACAACAAGCCCATGTAATAGTGGGGCTTCAAACACGCCGTGTCATTCACAAAACGGAAGTAAAAAAGGAAATAATCTAAATTCAGGTTATTCTCAAGGTTTTTCAGGAACCGTGTTCGAACCAATCGATGAGTTCAAAGGAGATGTGGCAAGAGCATATTTCTATTTCGCAACGCGTTACCAAAACCAAATGCCAAGCTTTTACAGTAATTCAAGCGAAGTAAAAGTAATGTTTAACGGAACTTCGGATAGAGTATTCAGTACTACTTTCTTGAATATTCTTTACCAATGGCATATCCAAGATCCGGTAAGCCAAAGAGAAACTGACATCAACAATTTAATTTATCAGTACCAAGGAAACAGAAACCCTTATATTGATCATCCGGAATGGGTTGCAGAAGTTTGGCAAGAAATGGCATCGGTTGGGGATGTAGAACCTGTATATGTAGCCATTTACCCAAACCCATCAAAAGGTGGAGACCAAATCAACATTACAACCGATAAAGAAATTGAGGAAATCAAAGTAATCAACCTAAACGGTCAAATCATCTATCAAGTAAAACAACCTGTGTTGCAAAACGATAGTTATTCAATTGATAACCTACCAAACGGATTCTATATTCTGAATCTGAACATAGACAACCAATCGGTTACAAAAAAATTGATTGTAAACTAATTATAAAAACTTAACGGAGATACTGCTTTGGTAGCTGATTCCAAGCAAACTCGAAGCAGTACCTCCGCTATGTTTACTTCCTCTATACAAAGCTATTTCCAGCAATCCGGATTGATTAAAAATCGCCAATTTACCGCCTATTTCGGCTGATTTCTCAGAAGCATAATCAATATAAGTAGAATAGATTTTGGTAATGGTATAACTTCTGAATGAGACTTCGAAATCTCTTCCTTTTCGAACGCTTTCAAACAATTCTTTAGAAATATTACTCACTGCATTTCCGTAATTATCCACATAGATAATACAACCGGTAATTCGTGATTCATCTTCAGAAACTACGGCTCTGAGCGGTTGCGTTTCTTTGAGTTTTTCTACTTTTTCACCCATTTCAAAAATGGATTTTCCGCTTACAAGTTCGGCTACTTTATCCACAAAAAAAGAAGTCGCATCTACTCCTGAGGGGTAGTTCAAACGCACAATAAGTTCCGGAGGTTTTTCATACGTAAGCAAACTCAGAATCCCGTTATCCCCACACAAAAAATAGTGATTATTCCACTGCAAAAAAACCGGTGCATTGTCTGGATTGATTTCTGAATCCACCAAAATCAAATGCAACGTCTTTTCTGGAAAATACCGATAGGACGAATTTATTACATAATAGGCTTCAAGAACCGTAAAAGCGGCTATTTCATGAGATATATCCACCAGCTGAACCGACGGGATTTGAGACAACAACATCCCCTTAAGCGCACCAACATAATGGTCTTTTATTCCAAAGTCAGAAGTAAGGGTGATTATCATTGCAAATGGTGTGAAGTAACGCTGCAAAAATAGTAAATTTGAGTTACTTTTGCCGTATGACAACACAAAGTTTACCACTACATCAACTCATTCAAAAAGCAGAACATTTTTGTTCATACCAAGAGCGTTGTCATAAAGAAGTGGTTCAGAAGCTGTATGAATTAAAAGCCACTCGGGATGACATAGACCAAGTTTTGGTTCATTTGATTGATAATAATTTTCTGAACGAAGAGCGCTTCGCTCGCAGTTTTGCTCGCGGAAAACACAATATCAAAAAATACGGTCGAATCCGTATTGTGAACGAGTTGAAGTTTCGAGAAGTCTCTACTTACAACATCAAAAAAGCATTGGAGGAAATTCCTGATGAGTTGTATGAACAAACATTTCAAGAGCTAGCCGAAAAAACTTGGAATTCCATTACCGAGAAAAATCAAGTAAAGAAAAAGAAGAAATTTTGCGATTATTTGCTTCGCAAAGGCTACGAAAGCAATTGGGTATATTCTGCTTGGCAAGAGTTTTCGAAATCAAAATAAAACATCAATTTCGCCGTTAAAGTGACTATGAAATGGACTTATTTACTGATTTTTACTTCGTACCTGTCATTTTCGCAAGAATTTAAAATGGTATATTTTGACTTCGATAAATCGGTTTTGAATGAATCTCAAAACAAAGATTTTCAAAATTTTATACCTCAAAAAGACAGCATTATCATTCATAAAATATTTGGATTTTGCGATGTTCGAGGGAATCATCCTTACAATGATATTTTATCCGATAAAAGAGCCAATCATGTTTATCAGTTGCTAAAAGAAAACTATTTCCATTTCTCGGATTCTCTCGCTATTCAAGGTTTTGGGAAAAGAATCGCTCTACCAAGAGAACACTCTCAAAATCGCAGAACCGAAATTTGGTATTCAAAAAGAATTTCTCAAAAGCAGGATACTCAATATATTATCATCCCCGATACTATTTATGAATTCAACACAGAAGAAGCCGAAGAAATATTTGAAAAACCAACTCTTACTGAGCAATTCGATAGAGTTAAAAAAGGAGATATCATTGTGATTGAAAACATTTATTTCCACTTTGATTCAGATAAAATCAAAATGGAATCCGAATCTGTTTTAAAAGAATTGGTTTATAACTTGGCATCTTATCCACCGTTGAAAATTGAAATTCAAGCACACATTTGTTGCAATCCGGACAAAGAAAAAATTGAAAACTTATCCGAAAAAAGGGCTAAAGCGATTTACAAGTACCTTGTAAAAAGCGGAATTTCTAAAAAAAGGTTAGCGTATAGTTTTTATGGTAGCACTCGACCGATCTATCCTTTGCCCGAAAAGAATGAATCTGAAAAACAAGCCAATAGACGAATAGAAATACTCATCCTAAACAAATAGTAACATTTCGTAAAGAAATTTTTTTATAAAATTTAAGATTTGCTGTAACAAAACAATCACTGTTACGTCTTATCTTTAAAAATATATTTAACATACCTTTGATAAAAAGCAACTGTCTTAACAGTTAATATTGTTGAAAACTTAAGCTATGATAGAAATTAAAGACCTCCATAAATCTTACCAAATGGGTAAGAACTCGCTACATGTTCTGAAAGGCATCAATTTTAGTGTTAAAGAAGGTGAATTGGTTTCTATTATGGGTAGTTCGGGTTCCGGAAAGTCAACACTTCTGAATATCATCGGGATTCTCGACGAAGCCGACAAAGGAAGTTATACACTGGATAATGTTCCTATCAAGAATCTTAACGAAACACTTGCTTCGCAATACCGCAACAAATTCTTAGGATTTGTATTCCAATCTTTCAACCTGATTAATTACAAAAGCGCTTTAGACAACGTGGCTTTGCCTTTGTATTATCAAGGAATGGCACGTAAAGAGCGTATGGAGCGCTCCATGCATTACCTCGAAAAAGTAGGACTTGCCAATTGGGCACACCATCTTCCGAGCGAAATGAGTGGAGGACAAAAACAAAGGGTAGCCATCGCAAGAGCATTGGCTTCTGACCCCAAAGTACTATTAGCCGATGAGCCTACCGGAGCATTGGATACTAAAACTTCGTATGAAGTAATGGATTTAATCCAACAAATCAATGACGAAGGAAAAACCGTATTGATTGTAACTCACGAACCCGATATTGCCGAAATGACCAAGCGTATCGTATTCTTGAGAGACGGTCAAATTGTAGAAGATAAACTTGTAAACCAGGTAAGAGCATCTCAATATGTTTAGTATAGAAAGATGGCAAGAAATATTTGAAGGCTTATCCAAAAATAAGTTACGTACTTTTTTGACTGGAGTATCGGTGGCGTCAGGAATCTTTATTTTGGTGATTCTTTTGGGTGCCGGAAGAGGAATTCAAAACGGAATCCAAAAGCAATTTGAGCAAGATGCCGTGAACCGAATTTCGATTTGGCCGGGTGTAACTCAAAAGGAATACAAAGGACTTAATGTCGGACGCTACATTCAGTTTCGAAATCAAGATTATGAGATGATTTTGCAAGCCTACGGAGATATGATTGACAAGAAATCAGCCATATACTCTGTTTGGAGCGGAAACATCGTATACAAAAAAGAAACGGGAAATTACCGCGTAGAAGGTGTGCATCCCGACTATCAATTTATTGAAAATGCAACCATTGTAAAAGGTCGATTCATCAATCAATACGACATTAAAGATTACGAAAAACACGTATGTATTGGTCAAAAAGTAGCGAATGATTTGTTTAAAAATGGTGAAGATCCACTTGGCGAACGCATCAATATTTCCGGAATTATCTATAAAGTAATCGGAGTATATTCCGATCCGGGAGGAGAACGTGAAGAATCCCGTGTATTTATCCCAATCTCCACAGCACAACGCGCTTATAGTGCCGGAGATAAAATTCGTTCATTAGCCTTTACTCTCAAAAAAGAAGACGATTTTGACAAGGCTACTAAAAATGATCTCTATTTTACGGCTCAAATAGATCAATTATTAAAAAACAGACATACTGTGGCTCCTGATGATTTGAGCGCAATCTACGTACAAAGTTCGCTCGAAGAAGCCGAAAAAGTATATATGATGACCGGAGGAATCCAAACATTTTTCTGGTTTGTCGGGATTCTTACCATTATTGCCGGAGTAGTTGGTATCGGAAATATTATGCTCATTGTGGTAAAAGAACGCACCAAAGAAATCGGAATCAGAAAAGCGTTAGGAGCTAGCCCATTCTCTATTATTTCGATGATTTTACAAGAAGCTATTTTTATCACTTTAGTTTCTGGTTTTTCAGGACTAATACTAGGAATGTTGCTATGGCTAGGTATAAGCCCATTTGTAGAATCGGATTTCTTCACACATCCCGAAGTAGATTTTAATATAGCTATTACCACGGTATTTTTACTCGTAATTGCCGGATGTTTAGCCGGATTTATCCCTGCTTATCGAGCAGCACAAATTAAACCTATTGTTGCACTAAGAGATGAATAACCATGTTTAACAGAGATAGTTGGAATGAAATTATAGAGGCACTATCAGCCAAACCGCTCAGAACCATCATCACGGGTATTGGGGTAGCATGGGGTATTTTTATCCTAGTAATTCTCTTGGGAGCCAGCAAAGGACTGGAAAACGGAATCATGAGAGCTTTCGGAGGATTGAGCACCAATACGATGTTCATGTGGACGCAAGGCACTTCGAAACCATACAAAGGATTGCCGCAAGGAAGGTATTTTAACTTCAAAAATGGCGACGTTGAGGCTATCAAACGCGAGATTGAAGGACTTCAGTTCGTTTCTCCTCGAAACCAATTAGGTGGTTTCCGCGGAAGTAACAACGTAGTACGAGGCACTAAAACCGGGGCCTATAATGTATATGGGGATTATCCGGAATTTATCCTTCAACAACCGATGGACATCCTTCAAGGAAGGTTTATAAACTATGGTGATATTGATAATAAGCGAAAAATAGCCGTGATTGGCGAAGGAGTAATCCGCGAGCTTTACCTGCCGGGCGAAGAAGTTTTGGGCTCATACATCAAAGTACAAGGAGTTAACTTTTTGGTGGTTGGGGTATATAAAAACAAATCCAATATGGGCGGAAGTGCCGAAGAGAGTTCAAAACAGATTTTTATTCCGTTTACTACTTTCCAACAAGCTTTCAATTACGGCGATATTGTAGGATGGATGGCTATTACCGCAAAAGACAATTATCCGATTACCGAATTAAAAGAAGGTATTTTCACGCTACTTAAAAACCGTCATACAATTGACCCAACCGACGAAAGAGCTATCGGACATTTTGATTTGTACGAAGAATTCAAAAAAATAAATGGATTATTTTTAATCCTAAAAGCCGTATCGGTCATTGTAGGTTGTCTTGTATTAGTATCAGGTGTTATCGGGATTGTAAACATTATGCTCATCGTAGTAAAAGAACGAACGCAAGAAATCGGTATCCGAAGAGCTTTAGGGGCAACCCCATGGAGAATCCGAAAACAAATCCTGACCGAATCGGTGGTCTTGTGTATATTATCAGGAATGGTAGGTATAATCGGTGCTTCCGGATTGCTTATCATAGCCAATATGGTTATTGATAGTTTGCCTAACAGCAATGAAATTCCGTTTGCGAACCTCACCGTAGGTGTAGGCGTAGTGGCTATAGCCTTCGCCATCCTTATCGGAGCCGGATTATTAGCCGGATTCATCCCTGCACAAACAGCTATCAACGTAAAACCGATAGACGCATTACGAACAGAATAAAAACACACATTAAAAAAGTTTAAACACACATAAATTATGAAAAAAGGTTGTACTATTTCAATTTTGGTTTTCCTAGCTCTACTATTCGGAGGAGCATTATTTTGGCTTTTTACTAAAAACAAACAATCTCCTATTGTTTATGAAACCGAACAAGCAGAGATTAAAACCATTGTAAAAAACACAGTTGCTACCGGAAATATCAATCCTAAAGAAGAAGTTTTTATCAAACCGAATATGTCGGGTATTATTGATGAAGTATATGTAGAGGCTGGCGATTACATCAAAGCTGGTGATTTGATTGCCAAAATCCGCGTAGTGCCAAATGTATCAAGCCTTAACTCGGCAAACAATCAAATCCAATCGGCTAAAATCGATTTGGACAATCAGAAAAAAATATACGACCGTCAAAAATCACTTTTTGAAAGAGGCGTTATTTCGGCTAATGATTTTGATTTGGCTGAAACCACTTACAAACAAGCCGTTCAGACTTATAATTCAACGCTTCAAAATGCTGAAATCATCAGAACCGGAACTACGAGCGGAATGTCCAATATCGCTCAAACGCTTATACGTTCTACGGTTTCGGGTATGGTACTAGATGTTCCTGTGAAAAAAGGAAATCAGGTAATCGAATCCAATAACTTCAACGAAGGAACCACCATCGCGAGTTTGGCAGATGTAAATAACATGATTTTCGAAGGAAAATTAGACGAATCAGAAGTAGGTAAAATCAAATTGAATTTACCACTCGAAATTACTATCGGAGCTATCGAAAACAAAAAATTTGACGCAGTTTTAGATTACATCGCTGCCAAAGGTGTGAATGAAAACGGAGCAATGCAATTCCCAATCAAAGGAACGCTTATTAACCGTGATTCTACTTTTATCCGTTCGGGGCTTAGCGCGAATGCTTCGATTATCTTAGGTAAAGCAGAAAACGTTTTGGCCATCAAAGAAGGACTGGTTCAATACGACGAAAAAACCAAAAAATCATTTGTCGAAGTATTGGTTGGCGAACAAAAATTTGAACGTAGAGATGTAGAGCTTGGGCTCAGTGACGGGATTTACGTAGAAATTAAAAGCGGCATCAAAAAAGAGGACAAAATCAAAGTGTGGAATCAAGTAAAAAAATAGTTAAATGATTGATTTAGTAGTTTGCTAGTACAACCTTCGGCTAATAAATCACAATAAAATCTAACTCTATGAGAATAACATCTTATATAACTTTAGTAGCGCTTTCTGTCACAAGTCTTGGTTTTTCACAGAAAAAATGGACTTTAGAAGAATGCGTGAATCATGCTATCGAAAATAATGTGTCCATCCGACAAATTGAGCTCGATAACAAATTGACCGAAATCGACAAAAAAGATGCTTTCGGTAACTTTTTGCCCAGCATCAATGCGAGTGCTTCACATTCTTGGAACATCGGTCTTAATACCAACATTACAACCGGTATTTTGGAGAATCAAACTACGCAATTTACCTCAATGGGTGCATCGGCGAATATTGATATCTTCAAAGGACTTCAACTTCAAAATCAATTTAGAAGAGCTAAATTAGCATTGGTTTCGTCTCAATACCAACAACTAAAAATGGAAGAAGATGTGGCGCTAAACGTGGTAAACGCTTATCTTCAAATCTTATTCAACAAAGAAAATTTAAAAGTCCAAACTCAGCAGCACACGGCAGATAGTCTTCAACTAGTTCGTTCACAAGCTTTGGTAGATGCCGGAATGATTCCGAGTGGTGATTTGTTTGAAATCAAAGCGACACTGGCTTCGGACAAACAAAAAATCATCCAAGCTGAATATGCTTTGCTCGTGTCAAAAATGAGTATGGCACAACTCTTACAATTAGACGATTTTAAAGATTTTGATATTGCGGACGTGGAGTATGATTTCCAAGCAAACGAAATCTTTTTCCAATCTCCGGAATCTATTTACCAAAAAGCAAAACAAGAGCGTACAGAACTTAAAATTGCTGAAAACAACATGAAAATTGCCGAAAAAGACGTGGATATCGCCCGGGGCGCGTTTTTACCTTCTTTGAGTGGTTATTATAGTTTCAGTTCTCGTGTTTCGTATGCTAAAATTCCGGACGGAATGGGCGGCGAAATGAATCCACCTTCATTCTTTGATCAATTTGACTTATATAAAGGACACAATTTCGGACTTCAATTGACTATTCCCATCTTCAACGGATTTTCTATTCGAAACAATGTAACGCGTCGTAAAATCAATTTAGAGAAGTCACAACTGACGCTGGAGCAAACTGAACTCGATTTAGAAAGAAACATTTACACCGCATACGCCGATGCAAAAGGAGCCATGGAAACTTACATCGCTACGCTTGAAATGCTACGCGCTCGCGAAGAAGCTTTCCGTTACACCAAAGAGCGCTATGATAACGGAATGGCAACATCATTTGATTATAGCCAATCACAAACTCTATTAGTAAACACACAATCGGAATTGCTTCGTTCGAAATACGATTATTTATTCAGAACCAAAATCCTTGAATTCTATTTTGGAATTCCAATCATCAATAAATAATCACAATTAAACCCAAATAAAAACCCCTTGATTGCTCAAGGGGTTTTGTATTTATAAAAAACTAAAAATTACTTTTCAGTAACGTATCTTCTCAAAACTTCTTCCCAGTTAATTACGTTAAAAAACGCATCGATATAATCGGGTCTTCTGTTTTGGTAATTCAAATAATAAGCGTGTTCCCAAACATCAAGCCCTAAAATTGGAGTTCCTCCGCATCCTACACCCGGCATAAGCGGATTATCTTGATTCGGAGTAGCACAAACTTCTACTTTACCTCCTTTTTGTACACAAAGCCAAGCCCATCCTGAACCGAATTGGGTAGCCGCAGCTTTAGCAAATTGCGCTTTGAATTCTGCAAATGACCCAAAAGCTTTTTCAACGGCATCCATAAGTTCACCTTTTGGCTCTCCTCCACCATTCGGCGACATTACTGTCCAGAACAAATTGTGGTTGTAATATCCTCCACCGTTATTGCGAACGGCTTTGTTATCCATATCCAAATTGATAAGGATATTTTCTATCGTTTTTCCTTCTAAATCAGTTCCTGCTACGGCAGCATTTAGATTTGTAGTGTAAGCATTGTGATGCTTGGTATGGTGAATTTCCATAGTTTTTGCATCAATATTTGGTTCTAATGCATCGTATGCATAAGGTAATTTTGGTAACTCAAACGCCATAAGTTTATATTTTTAGGTTAAACATCTTTCCTCCCAAAATTAAGAAATTATTCTACTTGACGGAATTAAATCTTAGTTAAATTGCGCCTGCGCTTTGCCTAGAGCCTCAGAGGTATTGGTTTTTCAAAATATTTTGAATTTCGTCAATAAAAAAGTTTATCGGGTTTGGATTTTACAAAAAAAGATGTACATTTGCAAACTCAAAAATAGATAAGAATTTTTATCAAAATATTAAAGCTATAAAGATGAAAAGCGGAATTCACCCAGAAAATTACAGATTAGTAGCATTTAAAGATATGTCAAACGACGACGTATTCATTACTAAATCTACTGTGGAAACTAAAGAAACTATTGAGGTTGACGGTGTTGAATATCCTGTATTTAAAATGGAGATTTCTAGAACTTCTCACCCTTATTATACAGGAAAATCAAAATTAGTTGACACTGCAGGACGTATTGACAAATTCAAAAACAAATACGCTAAGTTCAATAAATAAAATTAGTTTTGTGTTCAGTTTACATAAAAATCCTATTCATATGAATAGGATTTTTTGTTATTACTACTGATTGAGCATTCGCTGAATCCTTTTATAAAACAACGGAAATTCTTCAGAAAATCTTTTTGGTGTTTCAAAATAAGCTTCAATAAGCACTGCCAGAAATTCGTACTTATTCTCAAATCCATATTCGCGGAAATAATCCGATTCTAATAGCTTTTGTCTTTTTTCAGGACTTCTGAGCTCTTGCAAAAGTCCGTAGAAATTTCGCTTGAAACTTTCGGAATGCGGATGTTGTAGTTTCATCTCAAAATGCAATGCATGCGCAAATTCGTGCAACCCTAAATTGATATTGTCATCATTGACTTCAAATCCTTCCAAGAAGTGTTTCCAAGAGAACACGACTACTTTATTTCGCGGATTAAATTCGCCTTTGTGATATTCTTCGGTAATATTGGAATAATATATATCCGGATACACCAGAATATGTTTAAACGAACGATACAAATAGCGTTTGTACCCAAAAGTTAACGCCACCGAACAAGCCGCAATCAAAACGCGCATTTGCGGAGTAACATACAATCCTTCTCTTCCTACTATCGGGTGATTATCCAAAAAAACCGCTACCCGATGCTCAAAATATTTCTTTTTCTTATCGGATAAATTTTGATAAAAACTGACTTGCGTCTGCAAAATATGTTTTCGGGTAGGAGCGAGCTTACGAAGCGGAATATAGATATGAAAATTAAAATAGGGAGTATGCTTCCTTATAAAGTAAACCGTATTCAGCCCCAACAAGAAAAAGCAACCATACCCAAAAATAGTGATCTCCAATGGAGTTTCTTCCAGAGGATGCTGATGGGCAAACTCAATAAGCAGAACAAATAGCATCATACAGGGCAATTGTGGGTTAGGTAAATATATAAAAAAACCACTTGAAATCAAGTGGTTTTTTTGTGACTCCATCGGGATTCGAACCCAAATCGTCAGAACCGGAATCTGATATTCTATCCATTGAACTATGGAGCCCCGTATTCGATAAGATAAGAAATCAATCTTCCTTTATCTGGTCTCTAGTTCAATTATGCAAGAAGACTTTTTACAATGCCCGAAATGGTTTTTCCGTCAGCTTGTCCGGCCATTCTTTTATTAGCTTCTCCCATTACTTGCCCCATTTGAGCAATTCCGTTTGCTCCGGTTTCAGCAATAATTTGAGAGATAATTTCTTTGATTTCTTCTTCCGAAAGTTGAGCTGGTAAAAATTTATCAATGATTTTTACTTGTTCTAATTCCGGTTGCGCCAAATCTTCTCTTCCTTGCTCCGAATAGATTCTGGCAGATTCTTTTCTTTGTTTTGCTAAGCGTTGCAAAAGTTTAATTTCTTCATCTTGGCTCAATTCTTCTTTAGCTCCACTTTCGGTTTGCGCTAATAAGATTGCCGATTTAATTGCTCGCAATGTCTCTAAAGCCACAGTATCTTTGGCTTTCATTGCATTTTTCAACTCTTCGTTTATTTGACTTGCTAGACTCATGATATCGTTTTTAAAAAAGCAAATTTACAGATTTTGTTTCAAAAAACGGGTGGTAGCTCACGCGATTCTGCCTTACTTCTCTTTTATCAAAAAATATTGGTTCGAAGCGTTTATCCCTATTTTTCCGGAATCCAATAAACGTTGAATTCCTTCTAACAATTGAACTTGTGAAAGCTTTAATTTACTTTCTAATTCTCTTGAAGAATGCGGATTTAACTTTAATATTTCAAGTATTTTGTTCGTAATTTCTTCGTAATTCACTCCTACTCCATTTTCAGAAGCACAAACCGAACAAACCCCACAATTTTCTACCGATGGTTCTCCGAAATAAGTCAATAACATCGCCGATTTACAGATTTTCTTGTCGGTAGCGTAATGAATTACTGCTTCTAATTGTTCTTTTTTGATGTCGTTTTGTGTTTTCAAAAACTTGGCGATTCTATTAATGGTTCGCTCGTCTTCGCGCACTTCATTAAAAATTACACAAGAATCGTTTTTCTGAGATTTATAGCGTACGATTTCGAGTTTTTGTAGCTTTTCAAAAAGATTAAAAACCTTTTCTTCGCTCGAACCGGATTTTTTAGCAATATGCAGCGTATTGATGGCAATTTCTGTATCGAAAATTCCCGGATAACTTCTAAGAATCGTTGTAATAATCTCTTCATCCTTAGGATTCAAACTCATGTAGCGAATCACTTCTTTGCCTTCGGTTATAAATTGCAATTTTACTTTATTGGAGAATTCTTGCGAAAGCGTAATTATACTTTGTCTGTCCAAAAAAGTCATGGCATTATAAGTCTTGAGCGGGGGAAGTTTATATTTCTCACAAAAATGTGTAAAGCTAAACGAAAACTCTTCTTCCGGAAGCTCGCCATAAGCTATCTGAAAATAATTGAACAGTTTGATGTAAACTTCTTTAAGAAATTCTTTATCCGGCAAAACACTCAAAAATTGTCTCTCCGCTGCTTGAACATCTTGCGAAGAAAGCAACAAAACCGCCTCGGAATACGCCCCATTTCTCCCCGCTCTACCTGCCTCTTGGTAATAACTCTCCAAACTTTCGGGCAATTGGATATGAACCACACAACCCACATTAGGCTTGTCGATTCCTATTCCAAAAGCATTGGTTGCTACCATCACTTGAATTTTATCCTCCAACCACAAAGACATATTTTTTTCTTTTTCCGAAAAACTAAGTCCACCATGAAAATAAGAAGCTCGAATTCCCACGCTATTAAGGTAATTCGACACCTCGATACACGATTTTCGATTTCTTACATACACAATAGCCGAAGAGGTATGCTGAGATAAAATTCGCTGTAATTGATAAAATTTATCTTGCGTTTCGATGACTTTAAACGCCAAATTCTTTCGTAAAAAAGACGAACGAAATTCAGCTACATTCTTCATCTGAAGTTGCTGAATCACATCTTCTTTCACTCGCGGTGTAGCCGAAGCAGTCAACGCCAAAAATGGCACATTCGGCAAATGGGTTCGCAACGAATTAATATTCAAATAAGCCGGACGAAAATCATGTCCCCATTGTGAAACACAATGCGCCTCGTCAATAGCCACCAAATTTATCGGTAAAGCCGTAATTCGTTCCAAAATCCAAGGTTGTTGCAAACGCTCGGGAGCCAAATACAAGAATTTATAATTTCCATAAAGAGCATTATCAAGCAAATCGGATATTTCAGAAGTTGACAAATTCCCGATAATCGCCAATGCTTTGATTCCTCGTTTTTGCAAGTTCAAAACTTGGTCTTTCATTAAGGCAATCAATGGCGAAACCACTAAACAAATTCCGGGTTTAGCCAGCGCAGGCACTTGAAAACACAACGATTTCCCTCCAGCAGTTGGCATCAGTGCAAAAGTATCTCTACCCAACAACACCGATTCGATCACCTCTTCTTGAAGTTCTCTAAATGTTGAATAACCGAAATATTGTTTTAAGACGTCAAGTGGTTGTTGCATTATAGCAAATAAAAGATTAAACCTAAATTGAGTGAGGTGAGTTCTATAGGTTTTCCATCGATATAGGCATTATCAAATAACGGGCTCAAGCTGTAACAAGCATAAAAATTCAAGTTACCATGCCCTACGGCCAGATACATCCCGTATCGAACTTTTTGTATATCTGGATTATTCGTCACGGTTTGTGTAGCGAAATTCCCTGTTACTTTAGAGCGACTGTAGGTCAAAAAACTAACCTTGAATCCGGTATAAATTCGCCAAAACTTAATGTTTTTTGGGGTTGAAGTCCGCCATCTGAACTCGATGGGAACTTCGAGATAATGCAAAGACATTTTACTCTTGTCAAAATCTTCGGCTATACTGTACTGAATATCCCCATCAACCTTAGCAATATACATATTGGTTCTGTAATTGCTAAATGAATATCCCACACCAAGAGCTACGGCAACATTTCTATTTTTATTAAGCGGTACATCGCGCAGAAATCCGACATTAAATCCTGCCGAAAAAGCATTTTGTGAAATGCCGTGATCTCTGTCCTGAAGAAGATTATAGGTTAAATTCAAATAAAATTGATCTTCGCGATAATAGAGGTCGTTCACTTTTATCAGCGTATCTGTGTCAATTTTATTTCGAATCGAAAATTCTTTTTTGTTAATTGTGTCTTTTGCAACTTCTCTATGGTCCGACAATTCTTCTTGGTCAGGAACTTGAGAAAAACCAAAGACAGAAGTTAGTAAAAGACAAATTAGACAAAAAAACCGCATACTTTTTATGTATTATAAACCCGTTGGGTGTAATTATTTTAGCAAAATATATTGATTAGATATTGGTCAAGATACTGAAATACAGTATCTTGAAGTCGCCAAACAAACCAATATCTATGTCAAATATAGTAAAAAAATATTTT
>Ga0206116_1000484_pt1 | contig 41001 bp, 42 predicted proteins | sample 3A1Ametagenome_FD_178000 | JGI IMG/M metagenome (GOLD analysis project Ga0206116, IMG submission 178000) | Enriched microbial communities from leaf-cutter ant dump, University of Wisconsin, Madison, United States - 3A1A | ecosystem: Environmental > Terrestrial > Nest > Insects nest > Nest dump...
TTTTAAAACAAGGATTTTAGCAAAAATAACAGCATTAACTTTGATTCAATATATCAATAAATTCATATTTGATAGACCAATCAATAATATTAAAAATCAAACAATTTAATTTCACCCAACGGGTTAATTTAAATAAAAATAACGACTACGCTTTGAAATATTTTCCTGAAGCGGCAAAGTATTATGTAAAAACTAATGACTATGGAAACGCTTGTTTAATGTATGATAATACTTCTTTTGTTCTTACAAAAATCAAAAATTATGATTTAGCAATAAAATATAGTGATACAGCTTTGGCGATTTCCAAAAAGACATCAGTACCTTATCAAGTTTTAGTTACTAGGAATAGATATAAATTGTTTGAAGAAAAAGGGGATATAGATTCTGCCTATCATTATTTGAAAATTTACACGGAATTAAAAGAAGAAGATGTTAAACTTGATGAAGCAGCAAATATTAAAGCCATTACCGAAAAGTATGACAACGACAAAAAAGAAGCGACTATCAAGAGCAAAAATCAACAAATGGTTTTCGTTATAGCATTGCTGGGTTTGATTGTTATTGCTTCTGTACTATTAGTTTATCAAAATCGAAAGATCAAGACAAGAAATAAGATTATCAATAAACAACTAGAGGATCTATCAAGAATATTAGACCAAAAACAAGTACTGCTCTCAGAACTACAACACCGTGTGAAGAACAATCTGCAACAAGTCATCAGTATACTTGAAATTCAGAAAGAATCGATTGACTTTAATAATATCGAAGAGTTGGTTCGAGGTAATCAAAATCGTATTCAGTCAATGGCATTACTCCACAAAAAGCTGGATGTATCAGATAGTGTGAATGAGGTAGATTTCAAAAGGTATATCAACGAATTGGGTGAGTTGGTAAAGGAATCGTATGATACTCACAAAAAGAATGTAGAGCTAAATATTCAGACAGATATAGAGATATTTACCATTGAAAAAGCCCTTCCGCTAGGGTTAATTATTACGGAGCTTATCAGTAATAGTATGAAACACGCCTTCAAAAAGCGAAATTCGGGTAGGATAGACGTCTCGATTCACAAGGGCGATAACAATCAATATATTTTGAGTTATTCTGATAACGGAGTTGGTTTTGATTTCCATACAATAACCTCCAAAGGGCTTGGACAAGAAATCATCAAAGGTCTTATCGATCAACTAAGCGGAAAAACTACTACCAAGAACGAAAACGGCTATCATTTGAGTGTTGTTTTTAAATAATCTATACCTACATAAGACTTTATAAAATTAAGTTTTACTTAAATTTAAGTGTTGTGTATTTACTTTTTTCTTTACTCTTTTTTCGCTACATTTATGGTATAATTCTTGAGAAAGAATAGAGGGTAAACGCAACTTTACGCTGCGTTTGTCGTCTAATCACTATAAATCTTTGGGTTATGAAAACTATAAAACTACTCTCGCTATTGCTATTTGTATCTGTAATGACGTCTTGTAGCTCGGTACGTGTATCGGCGGACTACGACAAAACAGTGGATTATTCGCAGTATAAGACCTATGCTTTTTATAAAGATGGTATTGACAAGGTCAAAATTCACGATTTAGATAAAAAGAGAATCCTTAAGGCTATCGAAGTCGAACTCAAAGCAAAAGGTTTAACACCATCGGATAATCCGGATTTGTTAATCAACTTTTCGACTGATGCCAACGAGCGCATTGATGTTAATAACTGGAGTTATGGTTACGGCTGGGGCTGGGGACCATTTGGTTTTGGTACAGGCTATTCAAGCGTTTCGACCACTACCGAAGGGACTTTGTTTATCGACCTTATTGACGGCAAGCGAAAAGAACTCGTTTGGCAAGGCGTGGGCGAAGGAGTTCTTACCAAAGACATCGAACGCAAAGAAGAGCGCATCCGCGAGTTTGTAGCGAAGATTATGGCTAAATACCCTCCGCAACCTAAGAAATAAGTAGAGTATCAAGACTTGAGTATTAAGTATCAAGACGGGAAATGATGGAGTATGAAGACTTGAGTATTAAGTAGTAAGATAGTAAATAATTGAGTATGAAGTACAGAGACTATAAGGGTTAAGTCTATTGAACTGTAACCGAATAACTCAAAACTTACCACTCAAAACTAATAACTTAAAATACAGTGCCTATGAGTGCTGTATTTTTTTGTTTTTAGTAAACTATAAACTACTTTTGAAAAAAATAAAATTAAATTTATGAAAATAATAGTACCTATGGCAGGACGCGGGTCTAGACTTAGACCTCATACACTTACCATCCCAAAACCACTTATCCCGATTGCCGGAAAACCTATTGTTCATCGTTTAGTAGAAGATATCGCTGGCGTAATTGGTCAAGAAATAGAAGAAATAGCATTTATCATACACGAGAGTTTTGGTAAGCAAGTAGAAAATGATTTGATTGCGATTGCTCAAAAACTAGGTTCAAAAGGAACCATTTATTACCAAAACGAAGCGCTGGGAACGGCTCACGCGATTATGTGTGCCAAAGAGTCGCTTTCGGGTAACGTAGTAGTGGCTTATGCCGACACGCTCTTTAGAGCTGACTTTACATTAGATACCACAGCCGATAGCGTGGTTTGGGTAAAGCAAGTGGATGACCCGAGTGCTTTTGGTGTAGTACAGCTAAACGATAAAAACGAAATCGTTGATTTTGTCGAAAAACCAAAAGAGTTTGTGTCTGATTTGGCAATTATTGGTATTTATTACTTCAAAAGCGGAGAGACACTGCGTAGCGAATTACAATATTTGTTAGATAACAACGTAGTAAAAGGAGGTGAATACCAACTTACGGACGCCTTGGAGAACATGAAACAAAAAGGAATGCGTTTCGTGCCGGGTAAAGTCGATGAGTGGATGGATTGCGGAAACAAAAACGTAACGGTAGATACCAATAACCGTATGTTGGGCTTCTTGCACCAAGACGGTAAGCCATTGATGTCATCATCAGTAAAGCACGAAAACTCAACCATTATCGAGCCGTGCTTTATCGGGGATAATGTAGTACTGAAAAATGCTACCATTGGTCCGAACGTTTCGGTAGGAGATGGAACGGTTATTGAGAATTCAACCATCAGCAATAGCCTTATCCAAACCAATGCTAAGATTAGCAATGCTAATTTAGACAATGCCATGATCGGGAACTTTGCCAAATTTGATGGTAAGTTCACTAGTGTAAGCATCGGAGATTATTCAGAATTGGTGTAAATCTCAATCCGCATTTATTAGTAAAAATAAAAATGAAAAACGTTATAAAAATACTTGTACTGTCTAGTTCGCTATCGGGGTTTGCACAACTCCCGATAGAGCCGGATAGTATTGCACTAGTGGAAGATCAATTTCAAGAGTATTTTTATGAAGCGTTGAAACATAAAGGCATTGAGAATTATGACCGTGCCATCGAGAATCTAGAAAAGGCACTTCAGATTAAACCTCAAGAGAAAATGCTTTTGCACGAAATAGGGAAGAACTACTATTTCTCGAAAAAATACCCTCAGGCTGAAGAATACATCCAAAAAGCAATTGCTCAAGACCCTAATAACAAATGGTATAATCTGAGTTTGTACGATGTATATTACGCTACTCAGGATTATTACAAGTCGATTGATTTACTGCAAAAACTCATTGTTATCAATAGCAAACAGAAGCTCGAGTACCAAGATGATTTGGTATCGCTCTATATGCATACCCAACAGTTTGATAAGGCGTTAAAGCTTATTGATGAACTCGATAAAACAGCGGCGTACGACCAAACGCGGGAGATGTACAAGTTACAGATTCAGCGCAGTAATATGAATCATTCCGGCATTTCGGATTTAGAGAAAGAGATTAAAGCTAATCCGAAAAACGAACAAGCTTATGTAAATCTGATTTATCGCTATTCAGAGAACAACCAAGACGATAAAGCCTTTGAGATCGCTAAACAATTAGCAAAAAACATCCCCGATTCGGATTGGGCACATGTGAGTTTATTTAAGTTTTATCTGGAAGATAATGCTATGGACAAGGCAATTAGCTCGATGTACAAAGTGTTTGAGAGCCAAAAGGTAGATAACAAAATCAAACACCGCGTGCTGAATGAATTCTTGATTTTTGTGAGTGATAATCCGCAATACGATAAAGAACTTCAAAAAGCGGTATCTTATTTCAGCAACGACCCGAATGTATCGGTCGCCAAAGAAATCGGGAAGTTTTTTTATGTAAAGAAAGATTTTAAAGACGCGGCTAACTATTTTGAAACTAGTCTAAAAAACAACCCAAACGATTTAGAAACCATCATTTTATTGTTTGAATCGTATACCGAGAACGCCGAGTTTGACAAATTACGCCAACAATCAGACAATTATATGGAGCTTTTCCCGTTACAACCAGAGTTACTGTACTATAATGGATTGGCGTATTACGGGCTTAAGAACTACAAAAAAGCACAAAGCGCTCTCGAGGAAGGCTTAGATTATTTGGTAGATAATAAAACCTTGGAATTAAAGTTTTATCAATTACTAGCTGAAGTTTATTTGGGTGCAGGCAACCAAAAAGAAAAGCAAAAATACCAGCAAAAAGCTGATGTATTGAAGAAAAACCTAAAGTAGAATGAAAAAATATATAAGCGTATTTCTGCTCACCTTTACTCTTATTTCCTGTAAAACTAAACAAGCAATTGCTCCTTTAGCCGATGAGTCGATGTCGGTAAAGAGGGTTGTAGAGAATTACAACCAAAAACAACTCGATTTCAAGACGCTTCACATCAAAGGAAACACTAAATACGGTATTCTCAATCCTAGCATTGATTTGCGCATTAAGAAGGATGAAGTCATTTTGGCAAGCATCCGCGTTCCGATTGCCGGCACCATTATCAAAGCCAAAGTAACCCCAGAAGAGGTGAGTTATTACAACAATTTGGAGAATGAATACTTTGAGGGTGACTTTGATTTCTTGAGCAATTGGCTTGGCACGCAGCTGGATTTCCAAAAATTGCAAAATCTGTTGTTAGGAAGGACCTTGGACAATCCGGAAAGAGAAAATTTGCAATTCGCTATCGAGAAGAATTTGTATAAGCTGTATTCTGACAGAAAGAACCTGAGCAAAGCCTATTATTTCGAGTCAGAAACCTTTAATTTGAAAAAGCAATTCGTAGAGCAAAAACAACAAAACCGAAGTGCATCGATAGAGTACGGGAATTATAAATCAGTAGAAGGTAACTTGTTGCCGTTTGTTATTTTAATTAAATCTTTAAATGATAATTCGAGTAATGAATTCAAAGTGGACTTTAAAACCATTGAAGTAAACACCGAAATATCTTTCCCTTATCAGATTCCGGATGGGTATAAAGAGATACAAATTGATTAACTTTGTCAAAATTATTTACGAATGCTAAGACGTATCTTTATATTTCTATTTTTGATAGGCTCGCTAACGACTTTTGCTCAGAATGACAAGCAAAAACAATTAGAGGCTCAAAAAGCACAAATTCTTAAACAGATTGCCAGTTATAATGAAATGCTAGTCAATGAGCAAAATAAGGAGAAATCGCTATTAGATAAAATAGAAGAGCAACGAACCAAGATTCGTCTGACGGAAAATCTTATCAAGACCACACAACAACAAGAAAATTTGTTGGACCGAGACATCTACCACAATCAACAAGAAATCAATCTTCTCAACAAAGAACTTGAAGCCCTCAAAGCCGATTATGCTAGTATGATTGTCAAGTCGTATGAGAACCGCTCGCAACAATCTCGCGCGATGTTTATACTTTCGTCGGATAACTTCTTGCAAGCCTACAAACGTGTTCAGTATATGAAGCAATATGCGGAGTTCCGCAAAGAACAGGGCGAAGAGGTAAAACAAAAATCAGAAGTATTGGCAGAAAAGAACAAAGCCTTACAAAAACAAAAAGCTGAAAAAGAAAAGCTGAGAATAGAAACACAATCAGAACTAGTAAATCTTGAGAAAGAGAAAAAAGTTCAGGATGGGTTGATGGCAATTATTGGGAAAAACAAGAAAAAATATACTGCCGATATCAAGAAAAAACAACAAGAAGTATCGAATATCGACAAGCAAATCGAAAAGATTAAACGCGAATTGATTGCAGAAGCCAACCGCAAAAAAGCGGAAGCCGAAGCTAAAGCAACCGGTAAAAAAGTAGATGTAAAAAACATTTCGACCACCAAATACGACCTAACGCCAGAAGCTAAATTAGTAGCCAATAACTTCGCAGCCAACAAAGGAAAATTGCCTTGGCCGGTTGAGCGCGGAGTAGTAACGACGCGTTTCGGGAATCAGCCTCACCCGATAGAGAAACATTTGACCGTAAACAATACCGGAATCACCTTCTCGACCAATCCGGGAGCAGAAGCGCAAGCCATTTTTGAAGGAGAAGTAACCCAAATTATGGTGGTAACACCTGTAAATATGTTGGTTTGGGTACGTCACGGAGATTATGTTTCTATTTACGGAAACTTGGATAAAGTGTATGTAAAGAAAGGCGATAAAGTACATTTCAAACAAAAATTAGGTAAAATTCACACGACTTCGTCCAACGGAAACACGACGATGAAGTTTACTTTGACCCAAAACGTAAATACCCTGAATCCGGAGCATTGGCTTCACGGACTTTAATATTATAAATTATCAATAATGGAAGAAGATCACTTGATTAATCACCCGTCGCTTATTGTTGGTTTTGCCATTGCGGTAGTTATCATGCTATTGCTGGACTTGGGAATATTCAACAAAAAATCACATGTAATATCCAATAAAGAAGCGCTTGGCTGGTCAGTGCTTTGGATTTCGCTGGCGATGATCTTCAGCGGCATTATTTATTTTGTACTGGACAAACCACAAGGTATTTCGGATAATTTTTCGAAATTCCAAGCAGCGTATTGGATAGAAAAAGCCCTTTCGGTTGATAATCTTTTCGTATTCATATTGGTATTCAAGTTCTTTAAAATCCCGAAAGAATTTCAACACAAGATTCTGTTTTGGGGAATTCTAGGCGCTTTGGTATTCCGTGCCATTTTTATCTTTGCCGGAGTCGAACTTATTAAGCATACCTATGTAAATCTGAATGTTTTTGATACGGATTTAAAAATAAACGTTGTGCTTACCATCTTCGGATTTTTCTTGATTGCTGCCGGAATTAAATCTTGGGGTTCATCTGATAATGAAGAAGAAGGTGAAGATTTAAACAAAAACTTAGGAGTTCGTTTGGTGCATAAATTCTTTAAGGTAACCAACGAATTTGACGGAGATAAATTCTTTATCGTAAAACAAGGAGTAAAGTACGCTACACCACTATTTGTAGCTTTGGCGGTAATCGAAATCACCGACTTAGTATTCGCTGTGGACAGTATCCCGGCGATTTTTGCCATAGCACCCGATGATCCGCTTATTTTATATACTTCGAATATTTTTGCCATCCTAGGGCTTCGTTCGCTATACTTCCTTTTAGCCAACTCTATGGATATGTTCTCAAAGCTTCATTACGGATTGGCGGTTATTCTTGTGTTTATCGGAACAAAGATGCTCATTATGCCGTTTTACCATTTTGAATCGACTATTTCTTTATTGGTTATCGGCTCGTTACTTTTGATATCCATTATTTGGTCTTTAGCTACCCGAAAAAAAGAGAGTTAAGCCCTTAGAATTACTTTTTCGTACATAAAAAAACACCCCATTTCAATTAAAAAATGTTTACCGACACGCATACCCATTTATACAGCGAAGAATTCGCAGAAGACAGAGATTTAATGATTCAAAGAGCGTTAGACGCAGGAGTGAAGCGCTTTTTTATTCCGGCGATTGATAGCTCGTATGTGCCTTCGATGTATGAATTAGAAACCAATTATCCTGAGAATGTATTTTTGATGTGCGGTCTGCACCCGACTTATACCAAAGAAAATTATAAGGAAGAACTAGATTTTGTCGAAAAACAGTTACAAGAGCGCAAATTCTATGCGATAGGCGAAATCGGTATTGATTTGTTTTGGGATAAAACTTTTTTGAAAGAGCAACAAGAGTCGTTCAGATTCCAAATCGGATTGGCTAAAAAATATAAACTCCCGATTGTGATTCATTGTCGCGAGGCATTCGACGAAGTATTTGAAATACTCGAAGAACAAAAATCCGCTGAACTATTTGGTATTTTTCATTGTTTTACGGGAGATTTTGAGCAAGCTAAAAGAGCTATTTCACTGAATATGAAACTCGGTATTGGGGGTGTGGTAACTTTCAAAAACGGTAAAATCGATCAATATCTCAATCAAATCGACCTACAACACATTGTTTTGGAAACGGATTCTCCGTATTTGGCGCCGGTGCCGTACCGCGGAAAGCGAAATGAAAGTTCTTATACCGTGCTGGTGGCTCAAAAATTAGCTCAGATTTATGGAATTTCAGTCGAAGAAGTTGCAGCAATAACAACAAAAAACTCCAAAGATGTCTTTGGAGTTTAATGAATTAAAGTACGTTTAACACTTGTTCTTTTATCTTTTCGAGTTCGTCTTTCATTTGAACGACCAGCTTTTGCATCTCTGAATGGTTCGCTTTTGAACCCATCGTATTTATTTCTCGTCCGATCTCTTGAGCAATAAAACCTAGTTTTCTACCACTAGAACTTTCTGATTTCATCGTCTGTAAGAAATAGTTCAAATGGTTCTCTAAGCGTACTTTTTCTTCGGTGATGTCGTATTTTTCAAGGTAATAAATCAATTCTTGCTCAAAGCGATTTTCGTCCACAGAAACTTTAATTCCGCTTAAGGCATCGCGCAAGCGAGTTTTTACAATTTCGATGCGCTCTTTGTCTAATGAAACAGCAGAAATCATGAGTACACGAATTTTCTCGATGCGTTGTTCGAAATCGTTTTGTAAGATTTTTCCTTCTGAAGCACGGAATTCTTTGAATGATTTGATAACATCCTGTATAGCTTGGTGAATTTTCTCCCATTCGGTCTCGTCCATTTCTTCACGTTCGGTTTTTAACGCATCAGGCATTCTAACAGCCATCTTCATTAACTCCGTCGGGTCAGCATCCGGGATGATTTCAAGCATTTGTTTGATGTAACTGCGCACAATCGGTGGATTGATTTTAGCAGACGTCTCTTCTGCAGTTACTTCTGAGAATATAAAGAAATCGACTTTTCCTCGTTCTAACTCTTGAGAGATTAAATTACGCACTAAAAATTCTTTTTCTCTATATGCGGAAGGAATGCGAACGTTAAGATCTAAGTTTTTACTATTTAATGATTTGATTTCAACCGTAATTTTTTTGGTCGGAAGTTGCAAAACAACTTTTCCGAACCCCGTCATGGATTGTGTCATTAGGCTTTCATTTAGAGAACAAAAGTAACTAATTTAGCATCAATATGCATTCTCTCAAAAATAAATTATCTTTGACCAAAGCATTTTACGCCCATGAAACTGATTATCATCAACGGTCCGAACCTGAATTTACTCGGTAAACGGGAACCCGAAATCTACGGAAAAACCACTTTTGAAGACTATTTACAACAACTTCAAAACGAATTTCAAACGCTTCAAATCGATTATTACCAAAGTAATATAGAAGGCGAGATTATCAATAAATTACACGAAGTAGGGTTCGGTTACGACGGAATTATCCTTAATGCCGGGGCGTATACACACACTTCAATCGGGATAGGTGATGCGATAAAGTCTATTACTACTCCGGTTGTGGAAGTGCATATTTCGAATACTTTTTCGAGGGAAACCTTTAGACATTCGTCATTTATTTCTCCGGTTGCTCGCGGTGTAATTATCGGATTCGGACTAGAGAGTTACAGACTTGGGATTGTGAGCTTTTTGAAATAAGCTTTTAAATAGTTTCAATCACTCTTTTTGCTTGTAAAATGTGTCTATGATTGTGGTAAATCACAAAGCGGAAGGTATCTCCGAGTTTGAGTTTTATGAGTTTTGAGATGCTAATGGCTGTTTTTGTTTTGTTCAAATTGATATTTTGAGCAGCTTTAAGCAATTCTAATAATTGGTTTTGTTGAGCGATAAAAACATCCAATACTTCTTGATCGATTTTGCTGTAAATCGGGTTCATACTTTTGAAGGTTTTTATCTTTTTGGGCTTGTCGTTTGGCAACATCATTTGCGCAAAATAATTGCCTAATAAACCGCTTTTGAAATCAGTTTCTGATTTAGATCTGGAAGCAGAAATTCTATTTTTGATTTCCGGAATGTAAAAATCTCCGTAGCGATTCAAGTGTTCTATACATTCGAGCGTGCTCCAGCTATCTTGTGATAGTCTTTCATTGAGTTTTTCGAAGGATAAAGTCTTTAAATGTTGGGCGTAATTGAGGTTTTTTTGAGTGATTTTTGCCAATTCATCCAATAAGATTTGCGATTTGATTTTCATGGTATTTTTTATTGACAAAAGTAAAGTCCTTCCAAAATATAAATCTTGAGCCAAATCAAGATTTTTTGAGTCGAGATAAGGTTTCGGGGCTCATTCTAAGGTAATTAGCAATGTGTTTTTCCGGGATTTCCTGAAACAGATTTTTGCTTCTCTTGGCTACGCGCTCGTAGCGTTCTTTAGGAGAGGAGGTAAGCAAGTCTTTTTCTCGTTCTATTTGTTGTAAAACCAAATCCTCTAGGATGGCAGTCCATATTTTTTGGTACTGAGGATGATTTTCCAAATACTCCATAAATCTCGCTTTAGAGGTTGACCAAACCACAGAAGATTTAATCGCTGAAATATAAAAATCAGAAGGATTTCCGGACAGAAAAGAATCTAATGAAGCAATGAGGTTGTTTTGATAACCAAATCGGACAATTCGCTCTTCGTCCGCATCGAGGATGTATATTTTCAGGCTTCCTTTTTCGACAAAATAAATAGTAGTATCAACAGTATGGGCATGTTTGAGAATTTCGCCTCGTTTGAGAATTATTTTCTTCTCAAACAAATCATGGGAACGAAACAGCTCAACTAAATCAACATTTTTCATTAAAAATCACTTTTCAGGATACTTTCTGCCAACAGTTTTTTAGCGCGTAAAAGCTTTACTTTCACATTACTCAACGGCTCGTTGATTTGCTCAGCAATTTGGTGGTAGCTCATTTCTTGGAAATAACGAAGTTGAATGATTTCCTGATAAGCCGGTTTGAGCATTTTGATATGCTTGAGCAGTTTATTGAGGTTTTGCTCCTTGATAATCGAATCTTCGATAGTAGGAGAGGTGTCTGGCATATTGTAGGCTTGTTGGCTTTCTTGCTCGTTGTCAATATCGACGAACAAAGATGCCTTTTTCTTGCGTAACATATCAATATGCACGTTTTTGGCAATAGAAATCAGCCAAGTGTTAAAGGCAAATTCAGGATTGTACGATTGGATTTTATCAAAAGCTTTGGAAAAAGTTTCTATGGTTATATCCTCGGCATTGGCTTCGTTTTCCGTGCGTTTAAGAATAAAACCATAGACCTCATTCCAATAATTGTCTAATAAAAAAGTAAAGGCAACTTGATTTTTTTGTTTTGCCTTTTCGATATTTTGCTGAATGATTTCAGGAGTTACTTCCAATGTACAGGTTTTGAAAATATATTACTTATAAACACATATAACTGAGTGAAGATAAGAATAATTTCAATAATTGGGTAATAATACATGGTATCTTTTTCTTTCAGATTGCCACTGGCAAAACCCATTACAATCCAAGTTACCAAATAGCGGAATCCGAGCAAAGAAACCAACAATATCCAATTATAACCTACTGCAAATAAGAAAATGAGTAGTAGGAAAAATAAAAGTTGAGAAGAATAAAACAGCCCCAACTGAAATTTGTCAAATCCTTTGTAATAATCGGCAGTAGACACGTGTCTTCTCTTTTGGTTAAACCAATCGGAATACGACTTTTTCGGCTCAGAATACGTAAAGCTATCCGCTTCAAAGCAAATGGTTGTATTGCGAGCTGTAGCCGCTTCGTTAATAAACAAATCATCGTCACCCGAACGCACTTTCATGTGATTGATAAATCCGTTGGTTTTGAAGAATTCTTCGCGTTTGTAGGCTAAATTTCTTCCCACACCCATATATGGGTTTCCTGCTTTGGCCCAAGAAAAGTATTGAACTGCAGTTAGCATAGTGTCAAAACGGATGATTTTGTTCAAAAATGATTTTTTGATTTTCTCATACGCTCCATACCCCAAAACAATAGTTTTGGTTTGCGTAAAATGAGAAGACATTTTGGTAATCCAATCTTTGGATGTCGGATAGCAATCCGCATCGGTAAAGAGAAGATATTCGTATTTAGCTGCTTTGATTCCGAGGGTAAGCGCAAACTTCTTGTTACCCCAAAACGCTTCATTATTGACAACATTTACCAATTTGACATTACTGTATTGCTTTTCGTATTGTTCGAAAAGTTCTAAAGTATTATCGCTCGAAGCATCATTAATCAGTACAATTTCAAAAATCGGATAGTTTTGCTCTAGAAGAAGTGGAACGAGTTTTTTCACGTTCTCTTCTTCATTTTTAGCACAAACTATAACCGAAATTGGAATTCTTTTAGGAGTAGCTTCTGCAGGTTTTGCAAAGGCAAATCGAGAGAAAATTCCTAAATAATACAGTATTTGAATAAAAGTTATAAATACGAATATATAGAAAACAATGTCTAAAATCATTTGATTTAAAAATTGTAAATTACAAAGAAGTAATTAGGATTTCTAATTAAATCTTTAATCTTAAATCACTTCAATTATCTAGAGCTACGTCTTGAACCACGAGAGCTGTCAGAACCTCCTCTGGATGAAGAGGAGCGTCTTGAAGAATCTCCTCTTGACGATTCCGAACGAGATGTTGAACGCTCAGAACTCCTTCTAGAAGAAGATTTGTCTGATGAGAATTTATCTTTACGACCTCCTCTGTCTGATGATCTATCAGATCTTCCTGAAGTTTCTTCTCTGCGTCCGCCTCTTCCGTTATGATCTCGACGGAATTGATTTCTTCCGGAACCTCTTTCGTTTTGAGATATTTCGACGTTGATTTTTCTGCCATCTAATTTGAAACTATTCAAAGTTTCCATTACCATTTCTTGGTGTTGAACATCCGTATTAAAGAACGAGAATCCTTCTTTGACGTCTACTTTAAAGACATCGTCTTTACCCAAATTAAGTGTTTCTTTAAGGAAATCTTTTAGTTGCATCCAATCAAAATTATCTCTTGATCCGATGTTGATGAAGTAACGTACATTTCCTGAATCAGAAAACGATTGACTATCTTCTCTTCTTGAAGATTTCTCAGCCGATAAATCACGATTTTTGCTATAGTAAGAGATAAATCTATTGAATTCTACCGATACCATCTTTTTAATAAGTTCTTCTTTTGAAAGATCTTCTAAAACTTCATAGATAGATGGGAGGTAAGCATTGATTTCGTCGTCAATCTTAACGTTTTTAATTTTATTAGCTAAATGGAATAGCTGTGTAGCACAGATTTCAATACCCGTTGGAATCGATTTTTCTTCGAATTTTTGTTGGATAATTTTTTCAATAGCCGAAATCTTTCTTAGCTCACTTTTGGTAACGATTACCATTGAAGTTCCAGATTTTCCGGCTCTTCCGGTACGTCCACTACGGTGGTTATACGTTTCAATTTCGTCCGGTAATTGATAATTGATAACGTGAGTGATGTTGTCTACGTCAATTCCGCGTGCCGCCACATCAGTAGCAATAAGCATTTGGATTTGTTTGTTTCGGAAAGATTTCATTACCGTATCACGTTGCGCTTGTGATAAATCTCCGTGTAGCGCAGCTGCATTGTATCCGTTTTCGATTAATTTTTCGGCAACGGCTTGAGTGTCACGTTTTGTACGACAAAAAACTACCGAAAATATGTCTGGATTCGCGTCAGCTAGGCGTTTTAATGCTTCGTATCTGTCACGCGCGTTTACTACATAAAACTCATGTGATACAGTTGATGAACCTGAATTTTTGGTTCCTACTGTAATTTCTAGAGGTTTTCTCATAAACTCTCTAGCAATTCTTGCTACTTCGTTTGGCATCGTTGCAGAGAACAACCAAGTACTTTTATTCTCCGGTGAAGTGGATAGAATAGAAGTAATATCCTCATAGAATCCCATATTCAACATTTCGTCTGCCTCATCAAGGATACAAAAGTTAATTTTAGAGATATCTACAAAACCACGATTGATCATATCTTGCATACGACCCGGAGTAGCCACAATGATTTGCGCACCTCTTTTTACATCTTTGGCTTGTTCTGTAATACTAGCTCCACCATATACGGCCACAACATTCAAACCTTTTTCGTATTTTGAATATTGTTTTAATTCATTGGTAATTTGTAAACAAAGTTCTCTTGTCGGAGAAAGTATTAGAGCTTGAGTTGCTCTGTTTTGTACGTCAATTTTTTGGATTAGCGGAAAGCCAAATGCGGCAGTTTTTCCGGTTCCGGTTTGTGCAAGTGCAACAATGTCAGTGTCTTTTTCTAGAAGTATCGGGATAGCTTTTGCTTGTACTTCTGATGGTGTTGTAAAACCTAAATCGTTAATTGCTGATAACAAAGACTCTTTAAGTCCTAATTCTTGAAATTTATTCATATAATTTTTAAAATAGTCGCAAAGGTACTTCTTTTAATTTAAACTATAATGGAATTTCTAAAATATTTAAGGTTCAGTGGGTTATAAGTTTTAAAAGTGCTTGAATTACTACTGATTGTTGCATTTCAAGAGCCATTGAATCAATTTGTTAACAGCAATAGCTCGATGGCTTATTTGATTCTTCTGTTCTGAGCTCATTTCAGCGAAAGTTTTTTCAAAACCTTCGGGAATAAAGACAGGATCGTAGCCAAATCCGTTAGTTCCTTTTTCTTCAAAAGTGATTTTTCCTTTGACTATTCCGGTAAACAAATATTGCTGTCCGTTGTAATTTAAAGCTATAACGGTTTTGAATTGAGCGTTTCGATTATCAAAAGGAGTGAGCTCAGTAAGCAGTTTTTTGATATTGTCGGCATCACTTCGTTGACTTCCGGCATATCGAGCAGAATAAACACCAGGAGCGCCGTTTAACGATTCTACTTCTAATCCGGAATCATCTGCAAAACAAGGTGTGTTGTATCTTTCAGAAACATAATTGGCTTTCAGGATAGCATTACCTTTAATAGTGTCGGCTGTTTCGGGAATATCTTCAAAGCAATTGATATCCTCCAGACTAAGAATAGAAAAATGAGACGGAAGTAAATTTCTGATTTCTTGGATTTTGTGCTTATTGTTAGAAGCGAAAATTAGTTTCATACTCTTATGCTACCAATGCAACTTGATTGCGTTTCATCACTTCTCTAATAAACAATGAAGGCTTGATGTCTAATTCTTTCTGGAAGGCATCAGAGAAACTTTTAACATTCGAATATCCAGCCATATCTGCAAACGCATCAACCGAATATTTCTGAAGTTCATAGCTGTCAGATTTTAAAATTTCTTTAGCTATGTAGTTGATACGCAATTCATTAAGATAGCTAGCGAAATTTTTATTTTTATAATTATTTATTACTGCAGAAAGGTAAGAAGAGTTGGTTTCTAGCTTTTTAGCTAGTTTACTCAGAGTTATGTCTTTTTTGAGATAAAACTCTTTATCTTCTAATTTTTTGAGTTTGCCTAATATGGTTTGAGCTAATTCATCTGCAAGTATGGGTTTGGCTTTCGGCATTTCAATCACTTCTAATGGTTCAAAAGAAGTTGTTGTTTGCAAGCTTAGACTTTCAATCTTACGGATAAGCTCACGAGCTTTTTCTCTATTTCTTCTCTGGCTTATAAAGTATATGATTCCCAGTAGTAAAATTATAAATAGAGAAACAGACAGGATTATTTTAGATTGATATTTCTGAAGGTATAGAGCAAATTCTAAGTCTCTTTTTGCTTGTAGTAAATCTTTAGTTTCGTATTCGCGGTAAATCTCTTTAGAAAGGTTTTTGTAATTGGTGTTGAATACTTTATCAACTTCAATTAAACGATTTGTATAAAAGAGTTGTTTGTCTTTATCGTGCTCATTTTCGTAATATTTAATGAGCATTTCATAAGCTTCTCTTAAATCAGGATGGGTGTAATTTTTATCTACAAAAACTTTGTCTATTTTTAATAGATGCGGGATGGCTTTCTCAGTTTGATGAGTATCCCAATAGGATTTAGCTAAATATAATTCTCCGATACTTCCCCAAGCAAAATCTTCATTTTCATATATTTGCGGAAGAGTTTGTTTTATTTTTTGTATACTTATATTGTGTTTTTTTAAGTGATAGTCATTAATACTTTGGCAAAAAAGCAAGTATTTTTCATCAAGTGGAGAAATACCTGTCTTTATAGTAAATTTATAAGTATCTTCAAGAATTTGATTACTTTCTTGAATTTGTCCAAGCTTGGTAAATGCCCAAGCCATATTTCGAGAAGAATTTATAAAACCTCTTTGATTGTTATAATTATCTAGATCTAATTTAAAAAAATCAATACTTTCTTTAAATAATGTAACAGCTTCATCGTAGTTTCCTAAATAATTTTTTATAATACCAATATGATTTTTAAGTCTATTTTTTAAATAATCATTCTCAGTATCAGATATATATTCATAACCTAATAAATAATTATTTAAAGCCTCTTGATAATTTTTAATATTATAATAGATTGTTCCTTTTGTTAAATAGGTTCTACCGATAATTTCATTATTTTTTGTTAAATTAGCGTAATGCAATGCACTGTCTATTTTTTCAATACGCTCATTTTCAGGGTTTAAAAATATAAAATCTCGATAATATTCCGTAAGTCTTTCAGGTGAATTATCGTGTTTAGATTTCCGATAATATTCTTTTAGGTATTTATTTAATTCAACGGGATTGTTTTTATTACTTAAAGCTAATCTATATAAATCCTCATAAGTATAATTTGGCAATTGATTTTGCGAAAAAGATATGTTTGCAACTAATAAAAAGTAGCAAATAAATAGTATCATATATTTCGTTTGAGATAGAAAAAGCATATATAAGCCCGAAATTTTTGATAAAATTACGCATTTTTTTTTAACTGTATAAATTTAATTTATATATTTAATAATAAGCTGATTATCAGCTTTTTAAATTCGATAAAAACAACGGAAAATTTATAAATTTTCCGTTGTTTTATTTTTTTACCCCAAAAATCGCTATTAGTTTCGCTTCAGATTCTAGACGTAAAATGTTTAAAATACGAAACCAATTAAATCAAATTAAATCAAAAATTAAAATTTCAAAGTTATGAAAAACAGTTTAAAATTCTTAGCTATTTTATTTGTAGTGATAAGTGCTGCTTCATGTAGCGCTGATGACATGTATGAAACTCAAGAAAATTCAATTCAATTGAATGACCCTTCAGGAGGAGCAGGTTCTAATAATGATGATAGAGATTGGGACAAACACCAAATTACCAATCCGGGTACTGGAAATAATCCGTAGTAATTAGTTTTTAGATAACACAAAAACAACTAAAGTTATGCGAATAGGTGAATGGAATTTTATGAATTTAGGGCTTAAGCTGCTAATTGCTACTTCGGTATTGATTGGTTATTTTGAAAATGACCATTCAGTTGCATCCAAAAAGGTTAATTATTCCCAAAGCGTTTTAGATAGATTCAACTTGATTAATGATTTCTATCAAAATCAATTTTGGACAAAAGGTGATGTAATTACCTATCGCACTAGTGAGGCTGAATATGAAATAGCGGAAATTATTGTTGCTACTGAATCCAAAGCAAGAGGTTATTTGATTAAGCAGGATCAAGACTATATATCATTTGTTGATGTAAATAGATTGTGTAATAAAATAACTGTATTTGATTTTTCAGCTAACCAAAAACTTGTTTTTGATAATATTAATCAAAATAGCGATTATGCAGAAACAAGTGGCTATGATTTTATAAAAGTAATATCTAATAGAGATTCTGATGATTCACAACCTGAAAATATTTTTTTGGGTTGGAGTTGTGGAGTAGAGTATTCGGACGACGCCCATGACAGTTGTCTTAGAAATTGCTGCTATTACATATTTTGGTCAAGTCAAGGATGTAGTGAATATTATTGTGAAAACTTACCCGAGGATAATCCAAATCTAACAAATCTTATAATAAAGAAATGAAAACCTAAATCCTTGTTCAGTAAATAACCATAATATACAGATATTTAAATTCTCTGAATGAGGATTAAGTGGAATTCAAACTTAAATTTTATACTTCTAAAATTATGAATACATATATACTTAATCGATTCAGAGAATTTTTATTTACACAGAGAACCTTACTTATTATTTTAGTAGTATTTTCTATAAGCAATATTCAAGGCCAAACTTCAACTCAAACATATACATCTACTACTAGCGGAAGTTTTACTGTTCCGGCAGGTGTAACCTCTCTAACTGTTGAATGCTGGGGAGCCGGAGGAAAAGGTAGTGATAGTAATACCAGCGGAGTCGGAAGAGGAGGTGGAGGTGGAGGAGCCTATGCCCGTTCTGTTTTAACCGTTGTTCCGGGAACAAATTATACTTTCACAATTGGAGCCGGAGGGAGTTCTAATACTGCTCCAAATGGAGGAGATACCACTTTTGGAGCTAATTTGGTTAAAGCTGCAGGAGGTTCAGGACTTACTGTTGGAGTTTCTACAGGAGCTTTAGGAGGAACTGTAGCAAATTCTATTGGAGATGTAAGATATAATGGAGGTACTGGAGGTACTGCAACAGGAGTTAATGCTGGTGGTGGTGGTGGTGGTGCCGGAAGTACTGGAAACGGAAATAATGCTAGCGGTAGAACAGGAGGAGCAGTAAGAACTGATAATGGAGGAGCAGGGGGAACAGGAGGTGCAGCAACTTTTCTCATAGTATACATAGCCGGAACCGGAACAGCAGGTAGTAATTATGGAGGAGGCGGTGGAGGTTCTGCCGCTGGGACTATAACAGGTCCTTTTGATTTAGCTGCTGGTGCCAATGGCGCCAATGGATTTATAAGAATTAGTTATCAAGGATTGCCTATTTACTGTGCGCCTAGTTCTAGTGCTTCAACTTATTATATTAACAATGTTTCGGTTCAGGGAGCTGTGATTGATTTTAGCAATTCTTCTATGGCTTACTCTACTGGAGGATATCAAGATTATTCTCCTACTTTTCTAGGACAACAATTTGCGGGTGGCGGTCTTAATCTTAGTGTAGAATTAAATAATTTACAGTATTTAAGAGCATGGGTGGATTGGAATCAGGATGGCGATTTTTTAGATAGTGGTGAAACCATTTATTCGTTAACCACAAAAGTATTTTCGACAGTATTCGGAGTTGTAATTCCGCCTTCGACACCTCCCGGATTTTATAAAATCAGAGTACGGAGTTCAGATGCGACTTCGTCTATTACACCTTGTGGAAATTTAACCAACGGAGAAGCCGAGGATTATTTTCTTCAGGTTATCCCCGATTGTTTAGCACTAATCACAGATGTCACTGACGGAACCCGATGTGGAACCGGATCGGTTACTTTGCAAGCGACAGGTTCTAGCGGGGTGACACAATACAGATGGTACGGAGTAGAAGTAGGAGGAACTATGTTAGCTTCTACAGCAACAGGCAGTTGGAATACGCCTACTATTACCGAAACAAAAACGTATTATGTAACAGCTTTCAACGGAACTTGTGAATCGTTAACCAGAACTCGCGTAGATGCTATTGTATATTCTTCGTCTGATGTAATTGTATCTCCAGAAAATCCACAATTTTGTCGTGAAGGGGATATTGTTCAGATTGAGGTAGAAAGCTATCAATCTACCGAAGAACTCATTAACGAGGATTTTGATGGAGGAAGCTATTCGTTTGGAATAAATACTATTAGCAATACAAATGGTATTCCTTGGAATTTAGCAGCGAGTGTATATACGACCACAACTACGGTTTGGAAGCCAGCGATTGCCTCAGGAAGAGCCGGAAATATATTTGCTTTTACATCGTCCGATGTGGCAAGCACAAATATGAATACAGCTTTAGAACTAATAAATAATGTAAGTACTGCTGATTTTTCAGAACTTACACTAACTTTTAGACATTATTATTCCGATTATTATACAGGAACGGGTGATTATGCATACATAGAAGTTTCCACAAATGGAGGAACTAATTGGACCATTGCTCATACCTTTAATGCGGATGAAGGGATTCCGTCACGATTTAAAACGGAGACGTTTAATTTTAATGCTTATATAGGAAATCCTCAATTTAAGATTAGATTCCGATATGAATCCGTTTATGCCGATGGATGGGCAATTGATGATATTAGATTATACGGTAAGAAAAATCTCAGTGTACCTATTGAATGGGTAAATACAGACAATATACTTTATACGGATGCTGCGGCTACAATTCCGTATGCAGGACAAAATGTGCCTATTGTGTATGCTAAACCAGAAGCAAGTAATCTTTCTAGTACAAGTTGGACATTTGTAGTAGAATCTTCATTAGAAAATGGATGCGTAATTCAAAAAGAAATTACCGTTAATAATAGAAGTAGAACTTGGACAGGAGCTTCATCGGATTGGAACTCTCCATCAAACTGGGTACCATTGTCAGTGCCGACTTTAGAGAATTGTGTTACTATTCCGAATACTTCTAACCAACCAATTATATCTTCAGGAGAAGCTTTTGGTAAGAATTTATTGGTAAAATCGGGAGCAACATTAACAGTCCATGGAGATAGAAGTCTATATATTCAAGAAGAAGTAAATGTAGAGAGCACAGGTAATATTATTTTTCATAACAATGCGAATCTGATTCAGTTTGACAATATAGCTAACTCCGGAAATATTACTTATAACAGGACTACAGCTCCAATGAATTTGAATGATTATACGTATTGGGGAACACCGGTTACTGGGCAAGTTACTTCTAATTTATTTCCAAATCCGAATAATATTTTCAAATGGAATCCATCTACTCAACAATGGGTAAGTGCAGTAGGTGAAACTATGACAACCGGATACGGTTATATTATGAGAGCTCCGGCAAATTTTCCGGCAGCCGGACAACTTAAACAAGAATTAAACGCCACTTTTACAGGAATTCCAAATAACGGAGAAGTAACCGTAAGTGTATTGGCAGATTCTAACGCAATGAGTTCTGACCCATATACTAATGCCGTGATGAGCTTTTTAAGCAATCCTTATCCGAGTGCGATTAATATAGATGAGTTCTTTGTAGATGTGGATAATGTTTCTAAAATTATGCCGACGGTTTATTTATGGACGCACTCTACCGATCCGGTTTTGAACAGCACAGGAACTGCGTGGCAATATGTATCGAGTGATTTTGCAGCGTATAATTTATTAGGAGGAACCGGAACTCAACCCGCTCCGAATGATCCGATAAGCAGAATCCCGACCGGAAAAATTGCTGCCGGACAAGGTTTCTTCATCAAAGGATCAACAACTGGAGGAAATGTTACCTTCAAGAATTCACACCGAGTGGATAATTCAAATCAGGCGTATGATAATTCTGATTTTTATAGAACCGCAACAGATTCTGACGAAATTAAACACAGATATTGGTTAAGCCTTAAAAATGACAATTATTACAAACAAACATTGGTTGGATATGTGGTCGGCGGAACCAATGAATTAGATATCTATGACGGAGATTTATATGAAGGCGGAAATTACATTTCTATATATAGTTTGGTAGGTGAAGGACGAAATTTATCTATTCAAAGTCGTCAGTCTCCATTTGATGAATATGATGAAGTTCCTCTTGGGATGAAATTATATGTAGGCGGGAATTTCACCATTCAATTGGATAATTTCGATGGATTATTTGCTGAGGATAATGCTAATCAAGCGATTTATTTAAAAGATAATTTGCTAGACATTGTTCATAATTTAAAAGATTCATCTTATCAATTTTATTCCGAGACAGGAGAATATAATAATAGATTTTCGATTGTATATCGCCAAGAATTGAATATTGACGAAAATCCGATAGTTAATAATTGGACGGTGTATTCAAAAGACAAACAATTACAAATCAACTCCAACGGGTTCAATATTAAAGAAGTTATTCTTTATGACCTTCAAGGGCGAGTGATTTATCAGACAAAAGACATTGACGCAAATAATCATATAATTAATCATTTAGTAGCTAGTAGCATTTATTTAGTAAAAATCGTTTCAACAGATAGTTTATCATCAATTAAAAAAGTTTACCATAATTAATTTTATTTTTTAGTTTAAATTTGATTGGTTGAAAAGGGCAGAATTTCTGCCCTTTTCTGTTTTTAGTAACTATATTTGAACTTCAATTATATATTTGATTTATTTTAAAGATGAATTATCAAACACTTTTTGATACGTATAAAGAATCTTCTATAGAAGGGAGATATATTTGTTTACAACATATCGAACCTTACTTAATAACTCTTAAAAATCAAGGAAAAGTTATTGAGTTGGGTCATTCTGTTAGAAACCAACCCATTTATGTTTACAAAAATGGTTCAGGCAAACAAAAAGTCATGATGTGGAGCCAAATGCACGGTAATGAATCTACCACGACAAAGGCATTGTTTGATTTATTTAATTATTTGGATTCTGAAGAAGGAAAGTATCTGACCGAAAAATTTACCTTTTTGATTATCCCGATGCTGAATCCGGATGGAGCCCAAGTATGGACACGTGTAAATGCTAATGAAGTTGATCTAAATCGCGATTCTCAAAATCTGACGCAACCCGAAAGTAAAATCCTGAGAGAGTGTTTAGAAGAATTTGAACCCGATTTCTGTTTTAACCTTCACGATCAAAGAACCATTTTTGGAGTGGAAGGTACACACAATCCAGCAACGATTTCTTTTTTAGCTCCATCTTATGATATAGATAAAAACATCAATGAGCCTCGAAAAAGAGCGATGGAACAGATCGCTTATATGAACGACGCTTTGCAAACTTATATTCCGAATCAGGTGGGTAGGTATGACGACTCATTTAATATTAATTGTATCGGAGATACGGTAATGAACATGAATATTCCGGTAGTTTTAATGGAAGCAGGGCATTATCCTAATGATTATCAAAGGGAAAGCACACGTAAATATGTCTTTATTTCGCTTGTCGAAGGACTTAAAACGTTAAATTTAGCAGAAAATTTAACAGATAAATATTTAGAATACTTTAACATTCCGCCAAATAAGGTATTCTTTTTCGATTTTATTTACAAAAACATCAAATTAAATTATGAAAATAAACAAATAATTACGAATTTTGCAGTACAATTTTCAGAAAGTATTGAGAATCAGCAAGTATTTTTCCAAGGTTATATCAGTGAAATTGGCGATTTAGAGGGGTTTCACGGGCATTTGGAGTTTGACGGACAATCTGAGGAGTTTAAGGATTTGTCCGGAAGAAAATATCCGGAAGTCAATCAAAAAGCTATTTTTTACCTAGGAGATACTCTATTTAAAAATACTTTACAAGACAATTGATGTATAGAAAGAAATGAAAACGAAATAAATTAATTAAAATTATGGCTAAGTTTAGATTAGATGAGATTGACCATCAGATTTTGGAAATGTTGATTGATAATACGCGTGTTCCGTTTACGGATATTGCGAAAAAATTATTGATTTCTGCTGGTACAGTTCACGTGCGTGTAAAGAAAATGGAAGATGCAGGTATCATTACAGGTTCTTCTCTTACACTAGATTATGAAAAATTAGGGTATGCGTTTATTGCATACGTAGGAGTATTTCTTCACAATACTTCTCAATCAAAATTTGTTTTAGAACGTCTAAAAGAAATTCCGTTTGTAACTGTGGCACACGTAACTACAGGTAAATTCAACATTTACTGTAAAATCAGAGCAAAAAACACACAACATGCTAAAGAAGTGATTTTTGCGATTGACGACATCGAAGGTGTTTACAGAACTGAAACAATGATTTCTCTTGAAGAAAGTATCAACGACAAAAAACGTTTGATGCGTACGATTTTCAAAGAAATGTAATTCCTATTTTTTAAACACATTAACTAAGTCTTTTTTCTCTTTGTGCGAAAAAAGACTTTTTTTCAATTTTTATGAAAAGAATTTTATTGTATTTAGCTTTATTTGCTTTTATTACTTCTTGTTCTAGCGACAAAGGAAATCTTCATATTACTGGCGAAATTAAAGGTTTTAGCCAAGGAAAATTATATATTCAACGCGTATATGATACGGTTTTAAAACCTATTCAAGTAGTCAAATTTGACGGAGATTCTAAATTTGAAACTTATATCAATATTGAAGAACCAGAAGTATTGTATTTATTTTTAGATAGAGGTGTTTCGAATTCGTTGGATAATAATGTAGCTTTTTTTGCTGAAGAAGGAAAGCTGAAAATTACTTCGGATGTGAATAACTTTATAGCAAAAGCAGAAATTACCGGAAATAAAAACCAAGAATTATTAAACGAATACAACAAAGTAATTGCAGATTACAATCGTAAGAATTTAGAGTTCATGGAACAACGTTTGAAAGCGGATATTCGTAAGAATACAAAACAATCAGACAGTTTAAGAAAACTAGAAGACGGAATGACTTTCAGAAAGTATTTGTACACGATAAACTTCTGTCTTAAAAATTCGGATGCCGAAGTGTCTCCTTATTTAGCGGTTGCTAACATCTATGACGCCAAGCCGCAATACTTGGATTCTATCCACAATTCGCTTTCCGAAAAAGTATTGAATTCTAAATACGGAAAAGTACTTACAGAATATCTAAAAGACATTAAATCAGTAAATTAAAATAATAAAGCCGTAAGAAATTCTTGCGGTTTTTTATTTTAACAGATTCTGTTTGTCAAAATTCTAATGAGATTGTAGTAAATTTGCACTCGAATTTTATCCTAGAAAATTCAACTACAAACAACAACATAATTAGAATACCATGGAAATTAAAGACAATCAATTTCTAAGACAGTTTGAAACAACTGTAGACAATCAATTACTTCGTTTAGAATACCAACATCAAGAGCGCAAGATTTTTTTGACCAAAATCACTATCCCAGAATCCATTACAGATGATACAATCGTAAATGATTTTATAAAAAATGTACTGGATTTATTGAAAGAAAAGGAATTAAAAGTAGTGCCGACAGCTTCAAAGGTCGCGAGTTTCTTCAGAAAAAATACGATTTATAAATCTCTTTTGCCTCCGGGAATTGTAATCTAATTTAGATTACAGAATTTTGGTTTTTGAACCACTCCATATTGATTTGATCAATATATTCCAATATTTCATCTTTTCCTTGTTCTTCTATTGAAGACGTAATGAAATATTCCGGAAAATCTGACCAACCATCCGCGAGCATTTGCTTTTTGAAGATGGCTACATGATTATTGACTTTACTGCGACCAATTTTGTCCGATTTGGTAAAGATAATAGAAAACGGAATTTCGGTTTCGCCTAAATACCTCAAAAATTCCAAATCAATTTTTTGTGCTTCATGACGGATGTCAATCAGTACAAAAGCACATACGAGTTGTTCTCTTTTTTCGAAATAATCGGTGATGAATTTCTGAAATGTATCTTTAGTTTTTTTGGATACTTTAGCGTACCCATAACCGGGTAAATCCACCAAAAACCAATTAGAATTGATTTTGAAATGGTTGATTAGTTGTGTTTTACCAGGTTTTGCAGAAGTTTTAGCCAGATTTTTGTTTCCGGTCAGCATATTAATGAGTGAAGATTTACCCACATTTGACCTTCCGATAAAAGCATATTCCGGAAGCGGTTCTTTGGGGCATTTACTTACCTCAGAGTTGCTGATTATAAATTCTGCTGTATTAATTTTCATAAATTATAATCCTCTTTTTTGAAGCCATTCATACATGTGTTTGTTGAACTCATCCGGATGCTCCATCATGGCTGCGTGACCACATTTATCGATCCAAAACAATTCTGAATCGGGTAGGAGTTGGTTGAATTCTTCGGCAACTTCAGGAGGCGTAACTTTGTCTTGTTTGCCCCAAATAATACACGTTGGCGTATGCATTTTTGGTAAATCTTTCGCCATATTGTGACGAATAGCACTTTTAGCAATCGTAAGGGTTTTGATAAGTTTAATACGGTCATTCACCGTTGCAAACACATCGTCCACGATTTCTTTTGTAGCAACTTTTGGATCATAAAACACATCTTCTGCTTTCTTTTTGATGTATTCATAATCGCCACGCTTAGGATAGCTTTCACCCATCGCACTTTCATACAGTCCTGAACTTCCAGTAATGATAAGCCCAGCCATTTTCTCAGGATACATTTTAGTATGGTATAAAGCGATGTGACCTCCTAAGGAATTTCCTAATAAGATTACTTTTTCGTATCCTTTATGAGTAATAAAATCTTTAACGAACTTAGCAAAAGCTTTTACGTTTGTTTTAAGGATGTTTTGCGTATAAAGAGGTAATTCTGGTATTACAACTTTATATCCTTTGTCTGGGAAGAAATTAGCTACTCCGTCGAAGTTGCTCAAACCTCCCATCAGACCGTGAAGGATTATTATTGGAGTTCCTTCACCTTTTTCTATGTATGTGTATTTTTTATCTTTAATTATTTCGGTATTCATTCTCTTAACTTTCCAAATTCTGACAAATATACCACTTATCGAAGAATTAAAAGAGAGTTTGTCTCAAATTTTGTTTATTTCTACAATATATATGTAGGCATATAATGTTGATAACTTGTTTTTATCCATACGGAAATGATTTCCGAAATACCCTTATTTTTTGTAAATTTGCTTGTTATTGACAATATAAAATCATTATGAGCGAAGAAATTAAAAAGACAAATTACTCTGCAGATAGTATTCAAGCATTGGAGGGAATGGAGCACGTGAGAATGCGCCCTTCGATGTATATCGGTGATGTTGGTCCTCGCGGATTGCACCATCTTGTATATGAAGTAGTGGATAATTCTATTGATGAAGCTCTAGCAGGACACTGTGACACAATTACTGTTGCTATAAATGAAGATAACTCCATTACAGTAGAAGATAACGGTCGTGGTATTCCTGTTGATATTCACAAAAAAGAAGGAGTTTCAGCCCTTGAGGTGGTAATGACCAAAATCGGAGCAGGAGGTAAATTTGACAAAGATTCATATAAAGTATCAGGAGGTTTACACGGGGTAGGGGTATCGTGTGTGAACGCACTTTCAAACCACTTAAAAGCTACCGTTTACAGAGACGGAAAAATATACGAACAAGAATATTCTAGAGGTAAAGCCTTATATCCTGTTAAACAAGTAGGAGAAACCACTAAAAGAGGTACTATGGTGTCTTTTTTACCAGATGACACCATCTTTACACAGACTACAGAATACTCATACGAAACACTTGCTAATCGTATGAGAGAATTAGCCTTTTTGAATAAAGGAATTACCATTACGCTTACTGATAAAAGAGAAAAAGACAGCGAAGGGAATTTTGTAGGTGAAGTATTTCATTCCCAAGAAGGACTTAAAGAATATATCCGTTATTTAGACGGAAACAGAGAACCAATCATCGGGCATGTAATCAGCATGGAAACTGATAAAGGTGAAATCCCGGTTGAGGTGGCTTTGATTTACAACTCAAGTTATTCAGAGAATATTTTCTCGTACGTAAACAACATTAATACCCATGAAGGAGGTACTCACTTGTCCGGTTTCAGACGTGGTCTTACCAATACCTTAAAGAAATATGCAGACAACTCAGGTCTTTTGGATAAACTAAAATTCGAAATTACCGGAGATGATTTCCGCGAAGGATTAACAGCTATTATTTCGGTTAAAGTTGCTGAACCGCAATTCGAAGGACAAACTAAAACCAAATTAGGTAACCGCGAAGTTGTAGCTCCAGTTTCTCAAGCGGTATCAGAAATGCTTGAAAATTATTTGGAAGAAAATCCAAATGATGCTAAAATTATTGTTCAGAAAGTAATCCTTGCTGCTCAAGCGCGTCATGCTGCTAAAAAAGCGCGTGAGATGGTTCAACGTAAAACCGTGATGGGTGGCGGAGGACTTCCTGGAAAACTTTCAGACTGTTCAGAAACCGATCCTGCAAAATGTGAAGTATTCCTTGTAGAGGGAGACTCGGCGGGTGGAACTGCAAAACAAGGTCGTGATAGAAATTTCCAAGCGATTATGCCGCTTCGTGGTAAAATCTTGAACGTAGAGAAAGCCATGCACCATAAAGTTTTCGAAAACGAAGAGATTAGAAATATCTTTACGGCTCTTGGAGTTACCATTGGAACGGAAGAAGACAGCAAAGCCCTTAATCTAGAGAAATTGCGTTACCACAAAGTAGTAATCATGTGTGATGCCGACGTTGACGGTAGCCACATTGCTACACTTATCTTAACTTTCTTCTTTAGATTTATGCGTGAACTTATCGAAAATGGATATGTTTATATCGCTACTCCACCATTGTATTTAGTGAAAAAAGGAACTAAAAAAGAATATGCTTGGACCGATGACCAACGCGACCGCATCACTCAACAGATGGGTGGTGGAGTAGCTGTTCAACGTTATAAAGGTCTTGGAGAGATGAACGCAGAACAATTGTGGGAAACGACCATGAACCCTGAAAACAGAACGCTTCGTCAAGTAACTATCGAAAGTTTAGTTGAAGCAGATAGAATCTTCTCTATGCTTATGGGAGATGAAGTTCCACCTCGTAGAGAGTTTATCGAGAAAAATGCTGTTTATGCAAAAATTGATGCTTAATTTAGTAGGTACTAGTTATAAAAAAATCCCTGAACAATCAGGGATTTTTTATTTTTATATCATTTCGATTATACGGCTACATTGTATTCTCGTAAAGCATCATTGAGTGATGTTTTGAGATCGGTAGATTCTTTGCGTTTTCCGATGATAAGTGCACAAGGCACTTGATAGCTTCCTGCAGGAAATTCTTTAGTATAACTTCCCGGGATTACCACCGATCTAGCAGGAACTACACCTCTGTATTCAACCGGTTCACTTGTGGTAACATCGATAATTTTGGTAGATGCCGTAAGCACAACATTCGCTCCTAATACAGCTTCTCTTTCTACGCGAACACCTTCTACTACGATACTTCTTGAACCTAAAAAGGCATTGTCTTCTACAATTACTGGGCTTGCCTGAAGCGGTTCTAGTACGCCTCCGATACCAACACCACCCGATAAATGCACATTTTTACCGATTTGCGCACAACTTCCTACCGTTGCCCAAGTATCCACCATGGTTCCTTCATCTACATAAGCACCTATATTTACATACGATGGCATAAGAATCACGCCGCTCGAAATATAAGCTCCGTGACGCGCTACAGCATTGGGCACCACTCGGATTCCTTTAGCGGCATAATCTCTTTTGAGTGGCATTTTATCGTGATATTCAAAAATCCCAGCCTCGAGGGTTTCCATTTTTTGAATCGGGAAGTACATTACTACGGCTTTTTTCACCCATTCGTTTACTTGCCACCCATTCGCTGTTGGTTCAGCTACACGAAGTTTTCCGCTATCTAATAGCTCTATAACTTCTCTAATGGCTTGTTGGGTAGCATTTTCTTGTAATAAAGCTCTGTTGTCCCAAGCTTGTTGTATTGTGTTTTGTAATGAATTCATAAGTAATTTAGTTTGTGCAAAATTAGTTTTTTTTATATCCGAAGCCAAGCCCATGGTACTAATATATTATAGTGTCATTTTGTCATTTTCTGAACTCTGGCAACTCTTTTGCTTAGTAATGAACAAATTGAACAATATTCTTTACATTATGGATACAGAAAATCAAAATCAAGAGCACTTAAACGACGAAAATATTGTAGAAAACACCGAAAACACTACTGAAAATCAGAATGATATTTCGGTAGAAGAACAACTGAAAGAAGAAGTAGCCAAAGAGAAAGATAAATTTTTACGCCTCTTTGCTGAGTTCGAAAACTACAAAAAACGAACTTCAAAAGAGCGTATTGAGTTGTTTAAAACTGCCAACCAAGATGTTTTACAGTCAATGTTGCCGGTTTTAGACGATTTTGACAGAGCTTGGAATCAAATATCTAAATCTGAAGATCAAACCTTGGTTGAAGGTGTAAAACTTATTCATAATAAATTAAAAGACACACTCGAATCCAAAGGATTAGAGATCGTAGAAATCAAAGCCGGCGATGATTTCAATGCCGATTTTGCCGAAGCTATCACCCAAATCCCGGCTCCAAGTCCAGATTTAAAAGGAAAAATCGTAGATGTAATCGAGAAAGGTTATAAGCTAGGCGATAAAATAATTCGCTATCCAAAAGTTGTTACCGGAATGTAATTGTAATTCCTAAGCATTTAATTAGTTACTTTGCTCAGGATTTTTGAAGATAAGATTAAAAGTAAATGAAAAAAGATTTTTACGAAATACTAGGAATTGGCAAGGATGCCACAGCCGAACAAATCAAAAAAGCTTACCGCAAAAAAGCCATTGAATATCACCCTGACAAAAATCCGGGAGATAAAGAGGCGGAAGAGAATTTCAAACTAGCAGCTGAGGCATATGAGGTTTTGAGCGATCCGCAAAAGAAAGCGCGTTATGACCAATTCGGACACGATGCTTATACCAACCAAGGTGGTGGCTTCTCGGGTGGTGGAATGAATATGGACGATATCTTCAGCCAATTCGGAGACATCTTTGGTGGCGCTTTCGGAGGCGCGTTCTCTGGCTTTGGTGGCGGAGGAGGAGGTGTGCGTAGAGCTAAAGGAGGCAGCCTAAGAATCAAAGTGAAACTTACCCTTGAAGAGATTGCCAACGGTGTTGAGAAAAAAGTTAAGGTTAAACGAAAAGTAAAAGCATCAGGAGTAACCTATAAAAACTGTACTACCTGTGGCGGACGTGGTCAAGTAAACCGTATTGCCAATACTGTTTTTGGTCAAATGCAAACTTCAATGCCGTGTAATGTTTGTGGAGGTTCAGGGCAAATTTTAGATCACAAACCAAGCCATGCCGATGCACAAGGAATGGTGGTTGAAGACGAAACCGTATCGATCAAAATTCCGGCTGGGGTAGTAGATGGAATGCAACTCAAAGTAACCGGAAAAGGAAATGATGCTCCGGGCGCTAATAGTATCCCTGGGGATTTGATAGTAGTGATTGAAGAAGTTGAACACGAATTCCTAAAACGCGAAGGAGAAAACCTGCATTATGACCTGTATATCAGCTTTGCTGAAGCGGCATTAGGAGTTTCTAAAGAAATAGAAACCGTATCCGGAAAAGTACGCATCAAAATAGAGGAAGGAACTCAATCAGGTAAAATCCTGAGATTGCGCTCAAAAGGTATCCCGAACATCAATGGATACGGAAACGGAGATTTGCTTATCCACGTGAACGTTTGGACACCGAAAAAGCTATCTAAAGAACAAAAACAATTCTTCGAACAGAATCTCCATGACGAGAATTTTGTACCAAAACCCGAAAAATCCGAAAAGTCGTTTTTCGAAAAAGTTAAGGAGATGTTTTCCTAATAGTTTGTTTTTAAAGAAACTCATTCACACGAATGAGTTTTTTGTTTTTTAATACATTAGGCTTAGCTTTGCTATCTAATACAAATCCAATGAAATTTACACCTTCCAAACTAAATACCTTTTTGATGTTCAAGCTTCCATCGGCATATATTACCGGTGTACGCGTAAAGTCAATCTCTGCTGAAAAATGCGAAGCTACCGTGACGCACAAATGGATGAATCAAAATCCGTTTAAGTCGATGTATTTTGCCGTTCAGGCAATGGCAGCCGAGCTTTCGACCGGAGCACTAGTGATGTACCACATCAATCAGAGTGGTAAAAAAATATCCATGTTAGTGTTTTCCAACAAAAGCCATTTTACCAAAAAAGCCACCGGAAAGATTAGTTTTACTTGCGAGGATGGCGCTAAAATCCAAGAAGCGATACAAAAAGCAATCGAAACCGGCGAAGGACAAACCTGTTGGATGAAGTCTATCGGGGTGAATCAAAAAGGAGAACAAGTGTCCGAATTTGATTTCGAATGGACTATTAAAGCAAAATAATCGGGTTGCGAATCAGTACACCAAATGAATTGAAACAGTGAGCATGGATTCAGAATTATTAGAATATCTAGAAACAATAATTACTCCCGAGCGAAAAGAAGGTTTTTTGAAAGTATTGCAATACCGCACTAGGCATTTTGCCGTTGCCGTTGAAGATGTATTCCAGTTGCACAACACCAGTGCTGTGATGCGTAGTTGTGAGGTATTTGGCGTACAAGAATTAAACGTGATTGAGCAACGCTTCAGCAAAGAAATTGACAAACAAATCGCGATGGGCGCCCAAAAATGGGTTGATATCATAAAACATCCAGACAGCTTGAGCTGTATTGAATCGTTAAAAGAAAAAGGATATCAGATTATTGCGACCACACCACATAATGATTCTACTTATCTGGAAGACTTCGACATCAGTAAAAAAAGCGCCATTTTCTTCGGAACCGAAAAGGAAGGATTATCCGAAGAAGTAATGAAAAACGCAGACGGATACCTCAAAATCCCGATGGTGGGCTTTACCGAGAGTTTAAACATTTCGGTATCGGCGGCCATTATTATTCAGAATCTTACAGAACGACTAAGACGTTCAACTATCCAATGGCAACTCACTGAGCAAGAAATCCTTGAAAAGCGTTTGGATTGGACGCGTAAATCCATCAAAGACATTGACTTTATCGAAAAACGATTTTTTGAGGATAAACAACAGAAATTGTCATAAAAATTGATTTTTTTTGAATATTCTATAATTAAAAATATTATCGTATTTTCGCAACTTTAAAACACGGAGATAACTACAAATATGGCACGATTTGAATTAAAGCTTCCGAAGATGGGAGAAAGTGTTGCAGAAGCAACAATTACTAACTGGCTTAAAGAAGTAGGAGATAGAATTGAAGCAGACGAAATGGTACTCGAAATCGCTACTGATAAGGTAGATAGCGAGGTACCATCTGAGGTTGCGGGAGTTTTAGTGGAGAAATTATTCCAAAAAGACGACTTAGTACAGGTAGGGCAAACTATCGCAATTATAGAGACTGAAGGCGAAGGGGCAGCTACTCCGGCTAGTGAACCTACTAGTGTAGCAACTCCTGAAAAAGCCGCTGAACAAGTAGCAAAAACCGTTGAAGTAGCCAAACAAACTGTAGAGACTAACTTCGCGGATTCAGATAAATTCTTCTCACCACTAGTAAAAAACATCGCTAAAGAAGAGGGTGTATCATTAGCTGAATTAGAAAACATCGCAGGAACCGGTAAAGAAGGCCGTGTTACTAAAAATGATATTTTAGATTACGTTAAAAATAGAGGTGCTCAACCTGCTGTAGCTGCCACTCCGGTTGCCGCTGCTCCAAAAGCTGAAGCGCCTAAGGCAGAGCCTGCCAAACAAGCCGTTCCGGTATCAGTTAACGGTCAGGACGAGATTGTAGAAATGGACAGAATGCGCAAACTTATCTCCGGATATATGGTTGCCTCTGTTCAAACTTCGGCTCACGTACAATCCTTCATCGAAGTGGATGTAACCAATATCGTGAAATGGAGAGATAAAGTAAAGAATGCTTTCGAAAAACGCGAAGGCGAAAAACTAACCTTTACGCCAATCTTTATGGAAGCTGTAGCCAAAGCGCTTAAAGACTTCCCGATGATGAACATTTCGGTTGATGGAGAATACATCATTAAAAAGAAAAATATCAATCTAGGAATGGCAGCAGCACTTCCGAACGGAAACTTGATTGTTCCTGTAATCAAAAATGCAGATCAATTGAATTTAGTTGGGATGGCAAAAGCTGTAAATGACCTAGGAAATAGAGCAAAAGCAGGAAAACTTAAACCAGACGATACCCAAGGAGGTACTTATACAGTAACTAACGTAGGTACTTTTGGTTCTGTATTCGGAACGCCGATTATCAACCAACCACAAGTAGGTATCCTTGCGCTAGGGGCTATCCGCAAAGTACCGGCTGTTATCGAAACACCTGAAGGAGACTTTATCGGAATCCGTCAGAAAATGTTTTTGTCTCACTCCTACGATCACCGCGTAGTGGACGGAGCATTAGGAGGAAGTTTTGTGAAACGCGTAGCTGATTATTTGGAAGCTTTTGACGTGAACAGAGACTTTTAAAATAGATTTTAGTTAAATATTTAAAACGGAAATGCCACAAGTATTTCCGTTTTTTGTTTATTTTAGTGAAATAATTAGTTTTTAAATCATGAAAAAACTCTTTCTTATGTGTGCATTATTTGCCTTTAGTCATCTACATTGTCAGGAAATAACCAAGATAATTATCGTTCGTCACGGTGAGAAGGCTCTCGATGACCCAAAAGATCCATCTCTTTCCGAGCAAGGCAAACAAAGAGCTTTAAGGTTAGCCGAATTATTAAAAGAAGAGAAAATTGATTTGGCTTTTGCCACGCCTTTCAAGCGTACTATTCACACCATTACACCCCTTTGCGAGGTTCATAAGGTAACGATTAACAATTATGATGCGCGCCAACCTCAAGAGTTCAAATCCGTTATTCAGAACAACAAAGGGAAAACCATCCTGATTGCCGGACACTCGAATACCATACCAAATTTAGTAAATATGCTCATCGGTGAAGATAAATTTCCGGAGATAGACGAGAGTGATTTCGGCAAGCTATTTATACTGCATATACTCGAAGAAAAAGTAGTTGGACTTACTCTTTTAAATTACTGATTTAAAACAAGTTAACAAGCTATATCTCATTCGATTCTTCAGCTCTTTTAATAAGGCTTTCCGGTAAGGATTTACTGGTTTTTGCACCCATTTTTTTGAGTTTTTCGATGGTCGTAATTACATTTCCGCGGCCGTCAACCAGCTTGTTCATCGCACCCGAATATTCCGTTTTAGCCTCATCCATTTTCTTTCCGATGCGGATTAAATCCGAGACGAAACCTTCAAACTTTTCGTACAGCGAACCTGCAATACGGGCAATCTCAAAGGCGTTTTCTTGTTGTTTTTGATTCGTCCACATACTATCAATGGTTCTGAGTGTAGCCAAAAGGGTAGTAGGAGTAACGATGATAATATTCTTTTCAAAAGCTTTATTGTATAACGTATTATCCGCGTTCAAAGCTACCGCAAAGGCAGGCTCGATTGGGATAAAGAGTAAAATAAAATTCGGGCTTTCCATGCGGTAAATATCCTGATAGTTTTTCTCGGATAACTGCTCGATATGTCGCTTGATAGAGTTAAGGTGTTCTTTCAGATACGCCACTTTTAGCCCTTCATCCGTCTCGTTTGCAAAGCGTTCATAACCGGTTAGCGATACTTTGGAGTCGATAATCATCTTCTTGTTATCCGGTAAATGAATCACCACATCGGGCATAATGCGCTTGCCATCTTCGGTGGCGAAACTCTGTTGTACAAAGTATTCTCTGTCTTTCTCTAAGCCTGATTTCTCTAATACACGCTCCAAAACCAACTCGCCCCAATTCCCTTGGATTTTAGAATCTCCTTTGAGGGCCTTGGTTAGGTTCTCTGCTTCTTGCGTGATTTTCAGGTTTTGGTTCTGCAAGTTCAGCAATTGCTCGCGCAATGAGGAGTGAATCCCGATGTTTTCTTTCTGAGAATCTTCGACTTTCTTTTCAAATAGCTGGATTTTTTCTTGCAGAGGATTTAGGATGTTCTTGATATTCTCCTTGTTTTGCTCGGTGAATTTCAACGATTTTTCTTCGAGGATTTTATTGGCTAGGTTCTCAAATTCTTTAGTGAATTTGGCTTGTAGCTCTTCGATTTCACGCTTTTGTTCCACGCTGCGCTCTTCGGTATTCTTAAGCTCGGTTTCCTTGCGGGATAAGATAACCATTAGTGATTGTTTCTCTTGCAAGAGAGCATTGCGCTCTTCGGATAGTTGCCCCATCTTAGCTTCAAAATCTCTTTTAAGCTCAGTCATTTGTGCTTTGTGCTGCTCGATTTCTCTTTGGTACGAGGCTTGACGTTCTTCTAATATCACTTTTTCGGACTGATTTGCCGATCGAGAGAGTTGTTTACCGATAAAAAATCCGAGGATTAGGGCTACAAATACGAGTAAAATGGCAATAATTGGGCTCATAAGTACAAACTGAAATTTTACCAAAAATACGAAATTACCCGCTCATATATAAACACAAAAGAGGATTAAAATCCTCTTCTGAAAAATATATTTTAATAGCTTGTTATTTATCTTTAGATAGTATAATCGTGCCTTTAAAGCCAGTGGCAAGTTCCCATTGGTTGCTACTGATGAGTTCGCCTTTGTCATCATATACTTGGAATTCTGCCGTATTCGGTCCGGAAGTACCTTGATTGAGGGCGATGATTTCGATTTTATTAAACCCTATTTTAAGATCGATTTGGATGGATTTGTACGACGATTCCAACAGCGCATTGGTGAGAATTACTCTATCGTTCATCAAGACTTGCACGCGGTCGCCGTCAAAATAAATATGATCGCGATACACCAAACGGATGTATTTGCTTTCCGTTTTGAATTCGCCAAAGAACTGATTGCGTTTAAATTGCTCTAAATTCTGGTCTTGTTCGCGTTGAAACTCTTTGTTGAGCTTGGTAGCAATACCAAAATCAGGGGTTTCGAACTTGGGTTTATCAAAAATACTCTTGTTATCGGGTTTACTAAATTCCGGTACAGGTAAGTTTAAATCCTTAAAATCAGACATCGTCGGGGTTACTTCTTCGGCTATCGGGCTAAGCTCGATTTGGTTCGGATCCGGTTTTGGACGCATACCCATTTCGCTGGTTGTCGTATTTTCAATAGGTTGTGCCCAACCCATCAACGAACTTAACAGTATGAGTAAAACAAGGTAAAAGCGCATTAATATTCTTTTTTAATCGAAGTAAAACTAAGCAAAAAATATTCCATTTCTATAGTTTTAACCTTTTGTTAAAGCGAAAATGTAATGAATATAAGGGGTAAAGGTGTTTTTTTGTTGTCAGTTGACGGGTATCAGTTTTTTTAATGGAGAATTGAAAGTTGAAAATGGAAAGTTTTTAATTCAAAATTCATCATTTATAATTCAAAATAAATAAGAGTCTATCTTCTTGGTTCTTTCTTCTTTTTTCTCATCAACAACTTAAAACTCAACACTCACAACTCAAAACTACCAAAGATTTTTGTCTTGATACTTAATACTCATATCTCTATACTTTTATTCCTTTAATTCAAAATTCATCATTTATAATTCAAAATAGTAAACAGTTTTCTCTCCGTTCTTTTGTCTTGACACAAAAGAACCAAAAGGTCAAGACTGGGAAAACAGACTAAAATCAACTACGAATTTACTAAAACTCCGAAAACTCGCTACGCTCAAACACTCGGACTTTTTTAACGTAAATCCTTTTTGATTTCTTAACGTCTTTATTTCCCTATGTCAGTTTAATGGAGAATTGAAAGTTGAAAATGGAAAGTTTTTAATTCAAAATTCATCATTTATAATTCAAAATTTATAATTCAAAATTCGAAATAATCATACCTTTTCTCTTTTATGGAAATTAAATTCCTATATTCGTAAATACATTATTACCAAGTAGTTGAATAGAAACCCATCAAACCTCATACTATGAAAAAGTTCTTACTTATTTTCTTTTTGCTTGTAACCACTGCAGGCATTCAGGCACAGACCGTATATATTACCAATACGGGAGCGAAGTACCACCAAAAGAGTTGCCAACATCTCAAAAGGTCTTCTATAGAAATTTCCCTTCAAGATGCCATAAATAGAGGATATGACCCTTGTAAAGTATGTCGCCCAACCACTAAAGTCGTACAAAAAGCGGCGCAAACTTCTTCGTCTAGTTCTTCTAGCTCGACAACCTCATCACAGAATTTATCCAGCACCACCGAAAGCACTACTTCGGTTCAGTGTTCAGGCACTACCAAAGAAGGAAAGCGTTGCAAACGCATGACAACCAATAGCAATGGTAGGTGTTGGCAGCATTAAGCTCTTAATCCGTCAGTTTAATAGATAATTGAAAGTTGAAAATGGAAAGTTTTTAATTCAAAATTTATAATTCAAAATTCAAAATAAATAAGAGTCTTTCTTCTTGGCTCTTTCTTCTTTTTCTCCTCCATCCAGATGTGTCTTTGTACTTACTACTCTTATCTTAATACGCATCAAAAAGTTAATTTTCTATCCTTATATTAATTTATTAGTTATATATTTGGTTGATTTTTAATCAAAAGAATAATACTTGTATGGAGTAATAACGGGTATGAATACCCAAAAACATGACTAACAATTAGAAGTAATTATGAAAAAATGGATTATTTATGGTGGAATGTTCCTCTTTCTCGGGCTTGTAGCCTGTGGGAAATCGAACAGTAATGACCAAATGAATGGGGATAACTCAGACGATATGATTACAAACCAAGCGGATTTAGCCTCGGCTAAATTCGCTCCACCTAAATGGATTCACGGGACTTGGCGTAACAACGAAACCGGATTGACCTATAAATTTACCGCTAACAATATCTGTTACGTTACCGCTGGGGCGGAAACCTGCTTTAGCGAGCTGCTCAAACACTACGAGAAATTGCGCCTTCCAGCCGATTTTACGCAAGAGTCCAACGACACTCTTTACCATTTCTCGTACACCGTTCAAGACCAAGAAGCAACCTTCCGCTTCAACAAAATCTCCGCTTCTCAAGTAAGTCTGACAGGCACCTTCGGAGATTTAGTTCTTTTTGAAAAACAATAATACTAGGGCAGAGGGCAGAGAAGCTAGGGGGTAGTCTGTCATTTTTGTTATCAGCGGATTTATGAATGGAAAGTTGAAAGTTGAAAATGGAAAGTTTTAACTCAAAACTAAACACTCACAACTCAAAACTACTAAAGATTTTTGTCTTGATACTTAATACTCAAATCTCTATACTTTTATTCCTTTAATTCAAAATTCATCATTTATAATTTAAAATAAATAAGAGTCTTTCTTCTTTGCTCTTTCTTCTTTTTTCTCATCAACAACTCACAACTATAAAGGATTATTATGAAAAAAATCGTAACCTTAATTTTAGCTTTTGCTACTTTCAATTCTTTTGCTCAAGAACGTATCCCTTATGAGCAAATAGCATTAGAATACTATATCAAGTCCATCAAAAAAGACGACATCAAAGACTTACCCGTATTTGCGAAAACCCTTAACGGGAGATGGTATTATAATACGCCTTGCGTAGTAGAACACTTTTCTATCCAAATCAAGGATACCCTAAAAAATCCTCCTATCAATGGTTACTACTCAAAACTTGATTTATCTTTCCATAAAAATCTTATTCCAGTATCTCATCATGAGCATAAAATAGTAGTTTCTCCGGCTACTCAGTTTAACGATATAATATTGGTAGCTATAATCGAATACAATTCTGTTAAGTTTGAACGCCGAAACAAAAAGCCAAAAGGATTTTATATCTCGCTTGATGTGAATGGAAATGTCATAGAATGGAAAGAATGTCAATATGTCTATCCCAAAATAAAGTATCCTAAAGGTTCTTTTAAGAAATAGCACAATACCAATAATTGAAAGTTGAAAATTGAAAATAGAAGTTATCAATTCAAAATTCATCATTTATAATTCAAAATAATCCTACCTTTTCTCTCCGTTCTTTTGTCTTGACACAAAAGAACCAAAAGGTCAAGACTGGGAAAACAGACTAAAATCAACTGCGGATTTACTAAAACTCCGAAAACTCGCTACGCTCAAACACTCGGACTTTTTTAACGTAAATCCTTTTTGATTTCTTAACGTCTTTATTTCCCTATGTCAATTTAATGGAGAATTGAAAGTTGAAAATGGAAAGTTTTAACTCAAAACTTAACACTCACAACTCAAAACTACTAAAGATTTTTGTCTTGATACTTAATACTCAAATCTCTATACTTTTATTCCTTTAATTCAAAATTCATCATTTATAATTCAAAATAAATAAGAGTCTTTCTTCTTGGCTCTTTCTTCTTTTTTCTCATCAACAACTTACAACTCAGCACTCACAACTCAAAACTTTTAAAATCCTGAATATATTACCATACAAATACAAGGGTTTTTACCTGTTTTTAATGTTTATCGATGTATTTTGAGTGGTTTTATTTGGTTTACAATCAATGTTTTACTTATTTTTATTATGTTTTGAATAACAAATGAGTTAAAATATTGATTTATTATGAAACATCGTGAGAAATTAAAAGAAATCAAAGCGCTGTTTTTAGAGATAGAACAAAAATCTACTCATCTCAACGAGATATTCAGCGCAGATACCACCAACAGAAACTTTCTGTACAGTTCAGAAGTCATGCAAAAACTCGGCATATCCGAAAGCACCCTCAAACGCATGCGCAGGCGTCAAGAGATACCCTTTTTCAAGCTCAGCGGCGTGTATATTTACCCAAAGGCTTACTTTGATAACCTACTAGAGCGACGTTTCCGAAATAAATTCAAACACCTTTATCCAGAGGAGGAGTGAGGTTATTGCGAGTTTGTGGTATATACGACTAACCAATGGAAGATGTCAGTCGTATATAAACGAGGTTTACTTATCTAAAAAATCCCAAAAACAAAAGGAATTCAACAATGAACTTTAGAAAATAGTAAAAGAGATTTTTTTAAAGTACTTGATTGCCTTTCGCCTTATTCCAATTCTTTCTCAGTATAGGTTTACTAAAGGTAGTTTCGCCATTTGATGGTTCATCACCCCTTTTCCGGCACATTCCTTCGAGCTTTCTCCCATACTTCTCCCACAACCACCCCCATTTGTGGAAGCCGTATGGAACAAGACCCGAACAAAACTGGGAGAAAACCCCTATAAAAATACCTTAAGGGGGTCAAGACAGGTCAAGAGGGGTCAAGTTGGGTCAAAAGGGGTCAAAACAGGTCAAGAAGGGTCAAGACAGGTCACACTTTTGCAAGGGTGGAAATTCCGTTATAGGTTTGGGGTAATTC
>Ga0206116_1000485_pt1 | contig 40981 bp, 39 predicted proteins | sample 3A1Ametagenome_FD_178000 | JGI IMG/M metagenome (GOLD analysis project Ga0206116, IMG submission 178000) | Enriched microbial communities from leaf-cutter ant dump, University of Wisconsin, Madison, United States - 3A1A | ecosystem: Environmental > Terrestrial > Nest > Insects nest > Nest dump...
CTTCGTGAAGCTGGCCGAGGCCTATGGCCACGTGGGCATGCTCATCGAGCGCCCGCAGGACGTGGAGCCTGCGTTGCGCGAAGCCCGCAAGCTCAAGGACCGCACCGTGTTCATCGACTTCCGCACCGACCCCACCGAGAACGTGTTCCCGATGGTGAAGGCCGGCAAGGGCATCACCGAGATGCTGCTGGGGTCGGAAGACCTTTAAGCATCAAAACGGCCTCTAGCGCTTGCCTATCAAGCGCCAGTAGCTATCTTTTTTGACGAATCTATTGCCTGCCAAGTCCGCGCATTACCGTGCACGGGGGAGGGCAGCGAAAAGAGGAATCTGTACTATGAAGCACATCATTGCCGTTCTCCTGGAGAACGAACCCGGAGCGCTCTCGCGCGTGGTGGCCCTGTTTTCGGCCCGCGGCTACAACATCGAATCGCTGACCGTGGCGCCCACCGAGGACGCCTCGCTCTCGCGCATGACCATCCAGACCACGGGCTCGGACGACGTGATCGAGCAGATCACCAAGCACCTGAACCGCCTCATCGAGGTGGTGAAGGTGGTCGATCTCACCGAGGGCGCCTACACCGAGCGCGAGCTCATGATGGTGAAGGTGCGCGCCGTGGGCAAGGAGCGCGAGGAGATGAAGCGCATGGCCGACATCTTCCGCGGCCGCATCATCGACGTGACCGAGAAGAGCTACACCATCGAGCTCACGGGCGACCAGAGCAAGAACGACGCCTTCCTGCAGGCCATCGACCGCAGCTCCATCCTCGAAACCGTGCGCACGGGCGCCAGCGGCATCGGCCGCGGCGAACGCATTCTGCGCGTGTAAGACAATCTCCTGTTTTTCCCTTTTCCCCCTGAACCAAATTTCCAACGGAGCGACGACCATGAAAGTTTTCTACGACAAAGACTGTGACCTGAGCCTGATCAAGGGCAAGACCGTGGCCATCATCGGCTACGGCTCGCAAGGCCACGCCCATGCCCAGAACCTGAACGACAGCGGCGTGAAGGTCGTGGTCGGCCTGCGCAAGGGCGGCGCCTCGTGGGACAAGGTCGGCAAGGCCGGCCTGACCGTGCTCGAAGTCAACGACGCCGTGAAGGCCGCCGACGTGGTCATGATCCTGCTGCCCGACGAGCAGATCGCCGAGGTGTACCGCAACAACGTGGAGCCCAACATCAAGCAAGGCGCGTCGCTCGCCTTCGCCCACGGCTTCAACGTGCACTACAACCAGGTCGTGCCCCGCGCCGACCTCGACGTGTGGATGGTCGCCCCCAAGGCCCCCGGCCATACCGTGCGCAACACCTACACGCAAGGTGGCGGCGTGCCCCACCTCGTGGCCGTGCACCAGGACAAGAGCGGCAAGGCGCGTGACCTGGCCCTCTCGTACGCCATGGCCAACGGCGGCGGCAAGGCCGGCATCATCGAGACCAACTTCAAGGAAGAGACCGAGACCGACCTGTTCGGCGAGCAGGCCGTGCTGTGCGGCGGCGCGGTCGAACTGATCAAGATGGGCTACGAGACGCTGGTGGAAGCCGGCTACGCCCCCGAGATGGCCTACTTCGAGTGCCTGCACGAGCTCAAGCTCATCGTGGACCTGATCTACGAAGGCGGCATCGCCAACATGAACTACTCGATCTCGAACAACGCCGAGTACGGCGAGTATGTGACGGGCCCCGAGGTCATCAACGAGCAGTCGCGCGCCGCCATGCGCAACGCGCTCAAGCGCATCCAGAACGGCGACTACGCCAAGATGTTCATCCTGGAAGGCCGCACCGGCTACCCCAGCATGACGGCCCGCCGCCGCAACACGGCCGACCACAGCATCGAAGTGGTGGGCGGCAAGCTGCGCGCCATGATGCCCTGGATCGCCAAGAACAAGCTGGTGGACCAGACCCGCAACTGACACTCCGGAGCGCAACCCTTTTCAGGCCACTTCGGTGGCCTTTTTTCATGGAGGGGGCGCTGCGGCTACACTGCCTGTTTTCCCGCGCCTGCCCCTGTGGAGGGTGGGTGTGGATACTATAAAATAAATAGCTATTGGCGCAATATGGAAGCGCGCTAGAGGTCAATTCGATGCATGACGGTAACAGGTCCTCCGCGGAAGCGGGCGTGGTGGTGCGCAAGCGCCGCAAGGGCATCTACATCCTGCCCAACCTGTTCACGCTGGCGGCGCTGTTCGGCGGCTTCTACGCCATCGTCATGGCCATGAACGGCCGCTTCGAGATGGCGGCCGTGGGCGTGTTCTGCGCCATGGTGCTCGACAGCCTGGACGGCCGCGTGGCGCGCATGACGAACACGCAGAGCGCCTTCGGCGAGCAGATGGACTCGCTGTCCGACATGGTCTCGTTTGGTGCCGCGCCCGCGCTCATCGCCTACGAATGGGCGCTGCAGGGCCTGGGCCGCTGGGGCTGGATCGCCGCCTTCGTGTACTGCGCCTGCGCCGCGCTGCGCCTGGCGCGCTTCAACGTGAACACGGGCGTGGTGGACAAGCGCTACTTCCAGGGACTGCCGTCGCCCGCCGCGGCGGCGCTGGTGATGGGCTTCATCTGGCTGCTGACCGAGACGGGCGTGCGCCGGGGCGAGGACTTCTGGCTGGCCTGGCCGCAGGTGGCCTGGGTGACCTTCGCCCTCACGCTCTACGCGGGCCTGACCATGGTGACCAACGTGCCGTTCTACAGCTTCAAGGACATCCAGATGAAGAAGAGCGTGCCGTTCGCGGTCATCGTGCTCATTGCGCTGGGCATCGCCGTCATCAACATCCATCCGCCCATCGTGCTGTTCGGGCTGTTCGTGGCCTATGGCCTCTCGGGCTACGTGGTCTATGCCTGGCGCAAGGCCAAGGGGCAGCACAGCAGCGTGATCAGCATGTCCACCGACGAGCCCGACGAGCGCGGCCTGCACAAGTGACGACAATCGAACCACCAGACAACAGACCCCAGGAGCCACGATGACCGACAAGCTGATCATTTTCGACACCACCTTGCGCGACGGCGAGCAGTCGCCCGGCGCCTCGATGACCAAGGACGAGAAGCTGCGCATCGCGCGCCAGCTCGAACGCCTGAAGGTGGACGTGATCGAAGCGGGCTTCGCCGCCAGCTCCAACGGCGACTTCGACTGCGTGCAGGCCATCGCCCACGCGATCAAGGACTCCACCGTGTGCTCGCTCGCGCGCGCCAACGACCGCGATATCGCCCGCGCCGCCGAGGCGCTCAAGGGGGCCCACAGCGGGCGCATCCACACCTTCATCGCCACGAGCCCGCTGCACATGGAGAAGAAGCTGCGCATGACGCCCGAGCAGGTGCTGGAGCAGTCCATCCAGGCCGTGCGCTTCGCGCGCAACCTGATCGGCGACATCGAATTCAGCCCCGAGGACGGCTACCGCAGCGAGCCGGACTTCCTGTGCCGCGTGATCGAGGCCGTCATCAACGAGGGCGCCACCACCATCAACGTGCCCGACACCGTGGGCTACGCCATCCCCGAGCTGTACGGCGACTTCATCAAGAACCTGCGCGAGCGCGTGCCCAACAGCGACAAGGCCGTGTGGAGCGTGCACTGCCACAACGACCTGGGCATGGCCGTGGCCAACTCGCTCGCGGGCGTGAAGCTCGGCGGCGCGCGCCAGATCGAGTGCACCATCAACGGCCTGGGCGAGCGCGCGGGCAACTGCTCGCTCGAGGAGGTGGTGATGGCCGTGAAGACGCGCCGCGACTACTTCGGCCTGGAGGTGGGCATCGACACCCAGCACATCGTCGCCGCGAGCCGCATGGTGAGCCAGACCACGGGCTTCGTGGTGCAGCCCAACAAGGCCGTGGTGGGCGCCAACGCCTTCGCGCACGCCAGCGGCATCCACCAGGACGGCGTGCTCAAGGCGCGCGACACCTACGAGATCATGCGCGCCGAGGACGTAGGCTGGAGCGCCAACAAGATCGTGCTGGGCAAGTTGAGTGGCCGCAACGCCTTCAAGCAGCGCCTGCAGGAGCTAGGCGTGGAGCTGGAGAGCGAGGGCGAGATCAACGCCGCCTTCGCCCGCTTCAAGGAACTGGCCGACCGCAAGAGCGAGATCTTCGACGAGGACATCCTCGCGCTGGTCAGCGACGAAAGCGCGGCCAGCGAGAACGAGCAGTACGGCTTCGTCTCGCTCTCGCAGCACAGCGAGACGGGCGAGCAGCCCCAGGCGCGCATCGTGTTCACGGTGGGCGGCAAGGAAGTGCAGGGCGAGTCCGGGGGCAACGGCCCGGTGGACGCCTCGCTCAAGGCCATCGAGTCGCACGTCCAGAGCGGCGCCGAGATGGTGCTGTACTCGGTCAACGCCATCAGCGGCTCCACCGAAAGCCAGGGCGAGGTCACGGTGCGCCTGCAAAGCAGCGGCCGCGTGGTCAACGGCGTGGGGGCGGACCCGGACATCGTCGTCGCATCGGCCAAGGCCTACCTCAGCGCGCTGAACAAATTGCACAGCAAAGCGGACCGGGTGGCTGCGCAGGGCTGAGTGCGGGGCTTATAATTTCACTCACTTTCTGGGAGAGTCGCGCAAGATATTGATCTTGCGCGACTTTTTTCGATTCAGTACACTGCCACACACATTTTGTTGCCCGGAGCATTCGGATGTTGCACCAGACCCCCCGCACCGTTCTTGGCCGTTGGTTCCAGCAGGGGCTCCAGGTATGCGCCTTGGCGGCGCTGAGCTTCGCGCTCGCGGCGCCGGCGGCGCATGCCGCCACGAAGAAACCCGCCAAAAAACACCACCAGGCCAGCACCGTGAGCGCCAAGCGCAAGGCCGCGGCGCCCGCGCGCAAGTCCGCGCGCAGCGCCAAGGCCCCGGCCCGCGTGGCCTACGTGCCCGAACGCCCCTCGTTCGGGCAGGCCGCCGGGCTGCATGAGGTGGGCGACCCGCTCGCGCTCAAGTCGAGCGTGGCCCTCGTGATCGACCAGGACACCAAGGAAGTTCTGCTCTCCAAGAACGACCATGCCGTGCTGCCCATCGCGTCGCTGACCAAGCTCATGACGGGGCTCATCATCTCCGAGTCGCGCCTGCCCATGGACGAGCCCCTGACCATCACCCAGGACGACGTGGACACCGAGAAGCACAGCAGCTCGCGCCTCACCGTGGGCACCACGCTCACGCGCGGTGAGATGCTGCACCTCGCGCTCATGTCGAGCGAGAACCGCGCCGCCCACGCGCTCGGGCGCACCTTCCCCGGCGGCCTTCAGGTCTTCGTGGACAAGATGAACGCCAAGGCCCGGCAGATCGGCATGGTGGACACCCAGTACGTCGAGCCCACGGGCCTGTCGAGCCACAACCAGTCGAGCGCGCGCGACCTGGCCACGCTCGTGAACGTGGCGCACGGCGACGCGCTGATGCGCGAGCTCACCACCTCGCCCAGCTACGAAGTGGCCGTGGGTCGCCGCACCTTGCAGTTCAACACCACCAACCGGCTCGTGAAGAGCCCGGCCTGGGACATCGGCCTGCAGAAGACGGGCTACATCTCCGAGGCGGGCCGCTGCCTGGTCATGCAGGCGCAGGTGGCGGGCCGCAAGCTCATCATGGTGTTCCTCGACTCGGCGGGCAAATTCAGCCGCATAGGCGACGCCGAGCGCGTGCGCCACTGGGTGGAGTCGCTGGGCTCCGGCGCCCACCACCAGATCGTGTCGGCCAAGGAATGAAGAAGCGCCCCGCGGGGCGCTTTCTTCATGGGGCGGCCGCCAAGGCGTTCAGCCTTCCAGGCGCCCCGGGCCGTTGCGGTAGCCCAGCGCCGTGGAAATCTCGCCGGCCGTGGCTTGCAGCTTGGGCAGCCAACCCTCGTCGAGCCGGTCCGCAGGGGCGGAGATCGACAGCCCGGCCACGAGCTTGCCCTGGTCGTCGTACACGCCCGCGGCCATGCAGCGCACGCCCAGCTCCAGTTCCTCGTTGTCGCGCGCGCAGCCGTACTGGCGGGCCTTGGCGAGCTCGCGCTCCAGCGCGGGCAGGTCGGTCAGGCTGTTGCGCGTGTGGCCCGGCAGGCCGGTGCGCGTGGCATAGGCGCGCACGCGCTGCGGGTCTTCCGCCGCCAGGAACAGCTTGCCCACGGACGTGAGGTGCAGCGGCGCACGGCCGCCGATGGCGCGCACCACCTGCATGCCCGAGCGCTCGGCGTAGGCGCGCTCCACGTACACAATCTCGTCGCCCTGGCGCAGGCTCAGGTTCACGGGCTGCTGGATCAGCTTGTGCAGGTTGCGCATGGGGATCAGGGCCGCGTCGCGCACCGACAGGCGCGCCTTCACGAGGTTACCCAGCTCCAGCAGGCGCATGCCCAGGCGGTAGCTGCCCGCCTCGGGCCGGTCCACGAAGCGGCCGATGGCCAGGTCGTTGAGGATGCGGTGGGCCGTGGAGGGGTGCAGCCCGGTGCGCTCGCTGATCTCCTTGAGGGACGTGGCTTCCTCGCGCGAGGCCAGCATGTCGATCAGCGTGAACATGCGCTCCAGCACCTGGACGCTGGGTTTAGCCGGAAGGTCGGGGTCGCTTTTGCGCATGGGGCAGGGCTGCGGGGAAAAACGCTATTTTATCCTGTGAAATTCAGAGGGCGCCCGGGGCCGGGCGGTCCTGGCGGTTCCACACGCCGTCCACGCGCACCTCGTGCGGCAGGAAGCGGGCCTTGTAGTTCATCTTGGGGCTGGCCTCGATCCAGTAGCCCAGGTAGACGTGGGGCAGCCCGAGCTGGCGGGCCTGGTCGATCTGCCACAGCACGTTGTAGGTGCCGTAGCTCGCAGGGTCGTCGGGCTCGTAGAAGGTGTAGACGGCCGAGAGGCCGTCGTCCAGCACGTCGAGGATGGAGACCATCTTGAGCGCGCCGGGGCCGTCGCCCTGGCCGGGCTCGCGGAACTCGACCAGGCGCGAGTTCACGCGGCTTTGCAGCAGGAACTGCGTGTACTGGTCGATGCTGTCGTGGTCCATGCCGCCGCCCGCATGGCGGCTTTGCTGGTAGCGCAGGTACAGGCGGTAGTGCTCGGGCAGGTAGCACAGGCGCAGCACGCGCACCTGCAGGTGCTGGTGGCGGCGCCAGGCGCGGCGCTGGCTGCGGTCGGGCGCGAAATCGCTGGCCAGCACGCGCAGCGGCGTGCAGGCCTTGCAGCCGTCGCAATAGGGGCGGTAGGTGAACATGCCGCTGCGGCGAAAGCCCTTGGTCACCAGGTCCGAGTAGGTGCTGGACTGGATCAGGTGGCTGGGCGTGGCGACCTGCGAGCGGGCCAGGCGGTCCGGCAGGTAGCTGCACGGGTAGGCCGCCGTGGCGTAGAACTGCAGGGTCTGCAGCGGAAGGTCGTTGAGTTGCGTCATGCCGTTGTGTTGGCAGGGGGCAAAAGCTCGTCCCAGTATATGGGATGGAAGGCCCAATCGGGAGCGCTGGCCTGCTGGCTGGCCGCGATGCCGTGCAGGAATTCGGCGCGTGGGATTTCGCGCGCGCCCAGCGAGGCCAGGTGGCGCGTGTTCTGCTGGCAGTCGATCAGCGCCACGCCGTGGTGGCGGCACAGGCAGACGAGGGCGGCCAGCGCGATCTTGGAGGCGTCGGTGGCGTGGGCGAACATGGATTCGCCGAACACCGTGCGCCCCAGCGCGACGAAGTACAGGCCGCCCACGAGCCGCCCGTCCACCCAGGTTTCCACGCTGTGCGCGGGGCCCGCGGCGTGGAAGGCCTCGTACGCGGCCACCATGCGCGGCAGGATCCAGGTGCCGCTCTGGCCTGCCCGCGGCGTGGTGGCGCAGGCGCGGACCACGGCGCCGAAATCGTGGTCCACGCGGACCTCGCAGCGCGGATCGGCGCGGAACCTGCGCAGCGTCTTGCGCAGGGACGGGTGCAGCCGGAACGCCTCCACCGGCAGCACCATGCGCGGGTCGGGCGACCACCACAGGATGGGCTGGCCTGCGCTGAACCAGGGGAAGATGCCCTGCGCGTAGGCGCTGCGCAGGTGGTCCACATCCAGCGCACCGCCCGCCGCGAGCAGGCCGGGCGCCGGGTCCTGCGCGCCCCAGGCCTGTGCGGGGCTGGGAAAGGGGTCGTGGGGCTCCAGCCAGGGCAGGGGGGTGGACATGCGGGCGATTGTCACCGACGCATGCTGGCCGCAAGGGCAAAAAAAAGCCCAGTGCAGGCACTGGGCTTGGAAGGGATCCCTGAAACGGGGGTTTCGAGAGGATCCAAGGAGACAACTGGCGGCCCTGAAACGCGGGGCTCAGGGCGATGGATCTATTATCAGGGTAATCCCCTGCTTTTGCCTAGAGTCCGTACTCCAGACAACGGCAATCAACGCTTGCGCGGAGCAGCGGCGGCAGCCTTGGCCGCGGTGTTGGCCACGGCGTTGAAGTTGGCTTCGGCCACGTCGGAGGCCTGCTTCACGGCCTTCTGCACGGATTCGAAGGCGTTGCTGGCGGCGGACACGGCGCTCTTCATCACGGCCACGGCGGTTTCGGAACCGGCGGGGGCGTTCTTGGCGGCGCTGTCCACCAGGTTCACGAAGCTCTTTTGCACTTCAGCGGCCTGGTTCTCGAAGGCCTTGCCGAATTCGGCGCTGGTGCCCGAGGCGATGTCGTACAGGTGGCGGCTGTAGGCGGCGGTCTTTTCGGCCAGGGGCTGGAACAGGTTGGCTTGCAGGGCCAGCAGCTCTTGCGCGTCCTTCACGCTCAGCACGGCCTGGGTGTGGGTGGCGGCTTCGCTCAGGGCGGCGCGCGAGGCGGTCACGTTCAGTTCGACCAGTTTTTCCACGCCTTCGAAGGCCTTGTTGGTCAGGCCGAACAGGGTTTCGAGGTTGGCTTTGTGGGAGGCCAGGATTTGCTCTGCGGTCAGCGACATGTCTATATCTCCAAAAAGTGAGGGGCCAGGGCCCGAGGTACTTACAGGGTTCTGCGCTGACTGACCCGGAAGAGTCATGTTGCAGTGCAGCATGGGGTGAATTTTAGGCGCTTGCGCGGGGATTGCAAGGGTTTTGTTGCATTGCAGCAATTTTTAGAGTCCGGGCCCAAAAAACGGCACTTGCCACAATCGCGCCATGAAAGCCTTCTATGCAGACCACTTCGTGCTGCCGCTGCCCGAGAGGCACCGCTTCCCGATGGCCAAGTACCGCATGCTGCGCGACCGGCTTGAAGGCGAGCCGGGCCTGGCCCTGAGCGAGGCGCCCGCCGCCACCGACGCCCAGCTGGCGCTGGTGCACAGCCCAGCCTACATCGCGGCCGTGGCGCAGGGCACGCTGGATGCCGCGGCGCAGCGCGAGATCGGCTTTCCCTGGAGCCTGGCGATGGCCGAGCGCTCGCGCCGCTCCGTGGGCGGCACGCTCGCGGCTTGCCGCGCCGCGCTGCAGGAGGGCGTGGCGGGCAACCTCGCGGGCGGCACGCACCACGCCTATGCCGACCGGGGCGGGGGCTTTTGCGTGTTCAACGACGTGGCCGTGGCCGCGCGCCTCATGCAGGCCGAATGGATGCAGATGTGGACGCTGCGCGTGGCCGTGATCGACCTCGACGTGCACCAGGGCAACGGCACGGCGCGCATCTTCGCGGGGGACGACAGCGTGTTCACCCTTTCGCTGCACGGCGCGCGCAATTTCCCGTTCCGCAAGGAGCGCGGCGACCTCGACGTGGAGCTGCCCGACGGCTGCACCGACGCCGCCTACCTGGAGGCGCTGGAGCACGCGCTCGACACGCTCGCGCAGCGCTTCGAGCCGGAGCTGGTGCTGTACCTCGCGGGGGCCGACCCGCACGAGGGCGACCGGCTCGGGCGCCTGGCGCTCACGCACGACGGGCTGGAGGCGCGCGACCGCCGCGTGTTTGACTGGGCCTGGCAGCGCCGCGTGCCGCTGGCCTTTGTGATGGCGGGCGGCTACGGCCGCGACCTGGCCGACACCGTGCGCGCGCAGTGCGCCACCTGGCGCGTGGCGCGGCAGTACCACGCGCGCTGGCAGCGGCTGGCAGAATAGCCCGCCATGACTTCCGCTTCCTCCGCGCCGCGCCGCGCGCCCGAGCCGCGCAGCGCCTACCGTGCCTTCCACGCCATCACCACCCGCTGGTCCGACAACGATGTCTACGGGCACGTGAACAACGTCGTCTACTACAGCTGGTTCGACACCGCCGTGAACGCGCACCTGATCGGCGAGGGCGCGCTCGACATCCACGCGGGCGGCACCATCGGCCTCGTGATCGAGACGCAGTGCAACTACTTCGCGCCGCTCGCGTTCCCGCAGGCGGTGGACGCGGGCATCCGCGTGGCGCACATCGGCACGTCGAGCGTGCGCTACGAGGTGGGCCTGTTCGGCGCGGGCGAGCCCCTGTGCGCCGCGGCCGGGCACTTCGTGCATGTGTACGTGGACCGCGCCACGCGCCGCCCCGTGCCGCTGCCGCCGCGCCTGCGCGAAGTGCTGCAAGCGCTGAAGGCCCAGCCATGATCATCACGAGCCTGCTCGACACCGACCTGTACAAGTTCACGATGATGCAGGTGGTGCTGCACCAGTTTCCAAGTGCGCAGGTCGAGTACCGCTTCAAGTGCCGCAACCCGGGCGTGCAGCTCGCGCCCTACGTGAACGAGATCCGCGACGAGATCCGCGCGCTGTGCGGCCTGCGCTTCCAGGACGCCGAGCTGGCCTACCTGCGTTCGCTGCGCTTCATCAAGAGCGACTTCGTGGATTTTCTCGGGCTGTTCCGGCTCAACGAGAAGTACATCCAGATCACGCCGCTGCCCTCGGGCGAGATCGAGATCGCCATCGAGGGCCCCTGGCTGCACACCATCCTGTTCGAGATTCCGGTACTCGCCATCGTCAACGAGGTCTACTTCCGCAACACGCAGAAGGTGCCCGACTTCCCCGAAGGCCGCCGCCGGCTGGACGCGAAGATCGCCCAGCTCCAGGCCGACGGGCTGGAGAACCTCAAGATCGCCGACTACGGCACGCGCCGCCGCTTCTCGCGCGCGTGGCACGAGGAGGTGCTGCGCGTGCTCTGCGCCCGCCTGGGCACGGGCGAGCGCCGGCCCGGCCACCCTGGCCCGGGCCAGTTCGCGGGCACCAGCAACGTGCTCTACGCGATGAAGCTCGGCCTCACGCCCCTGGGCACCATGGCGCACGAGTACCTGCAGGCCTGCCAGGCCCTGGGGCCGCGCCTGCGCGACAGCCAGGTGTTCGGCTTCGAGGTCTGGGCCAAGGAGTACCGGGGCGACCTGGGGATCGCGCTGTCGGATGTGTACGGCATGAGCGCCTTCCTGCGCGATTTCGACCTGTACTTCTGCAAGCTCTTCGACGGCGCGCGCCACGACAGCGGCGACCCGTTCGCCTGGGGCGAGCGGCTGCTGCAGCACTACCGCGACAACCGCGTCGATCCGCTCACCAAGGTGCTGATCTTCAGCGACGGGCTCACCGTGCCGCGCACCGTCGAGCTGTTCCAGCGCTTCCATGGGCGCTGCCAGCTCGCGTTCGGCATCGGCACCAACCTCACCAACGACCTGGGCTGCGAGCCGCTGCAGATCGTCATCAAGATGACGCGCTGCAACGGCCAGCCCGTGGCCAAGCTGTCCGACGCGCCGGGCAAGGGCATGTGCAACGACGAGAAGTACCTGGCCTACCTGCGCCAGGTGTTCGATATCCCGGCCTGACAACAAGAAACCAAGGAGAACCCTGCATGAAGAAGATTTGGCGCTGCCTGCCTGCCGCCCTGCTGTGTCTGGCCCCCGCCTGGGCGGGGGCGGCCGGGATGGACGGGCGCGCGCTCCCGGTGCTGTGGGGCGTGCCGTTCGCGGGCATCCTGCTGTCGATCGCGCTCCTGCCGCTGCTGGCGCCCCATTTCTGGCACCACCACTTCGGCAAGGTGGCGGCGTTCTGGGCGCTGGCGTTCCTGCTGCCGTGCGCGGCGGTGTTCGGGCCCGCGGTGGCGGGCGCGAGCTTCGCGCATGCGCTGGTGGCCGAGTACATCCCGTTCGTCATCCTGCTCACGGCGCTGTTCACCGTGGCGGGGGGCATCTACATCCGGGGCAACCTGCATGGCAGCCCGGGGCTGAACACGGGCATCCTCGCCGTGGGGGCGGTGCTCGCGAGCTTCATGGGCACCACGGGCGCCTCCATGCTGCTGATCCGCCCGCTGATCCGCGCCAACGACAACCGCAGGCACACGGCGCACGTGGTGGTGTTCTTCATCTTCATCGTGAGCAACGCGGGCGGCTCGCTCACGCCGCTGGGCGATCCGCCGCTGTTCCTGGGCTTCCTGAAGGGCGTGGACTTCTTCTGGACCGTGGGCCACATCTTCCCCGAGACGCTGTTCCTCGTGGGCATGCTGCTGGCACTGTTCTACGTGCTCGATCGCTGGTACTTCCACAAGCACGGCGAGCTGCAGCCCCGCGACCCCACGCCCGATACGCGCGGCATCGGCTTCGACGGCAAGGCCAACTTCGCGCTGCTCGGCGCCGTGGTGGGGCTGGTGCTGCTCAGCGGCTTCTGGAAGTCCGGCGTGGCGTTCCACATCGCGGGCACCGAGGTAGGCCTGCCCGGCCTGGTGCGCGACGCGGGGCTCATCGCGGTCACGCTGGTATCGCTCGCGCTCACGCCCAAGGCCGTGCACGAGGCCAACCAGTTCGGCTGGGGCCCTATGCAGGAAGTGGCCAAGCTGTTCGCGGGCATCTTCCTCACCATCATCCCCGTGATCGCGATGCTCAAGGCGGGCACGGAAGGGCCGTTCGGCGCGATCGTGCGCGCCGTCACGCGGGCCGATGGCTCGCCCGACCCGGCCATGTACTTCTGGGCCGCGGGGGCGCTGTCGTCCTTCCTCGACAACGCGCCCACCTACCTCGTGTTCTTCAACACGGCGGGCGGGGACCCGGCCACGCTCATGACCACGCTCGCGCCCACGCTGGCGGCCATCTCGGCGGGCTCCGTGTTCATGGGCGCCAACAGCTACATCGGCAACGCGCCCAACATGATGGTCAAGGCCATCGCCGAGGACCGGGGCGTGAAGATGCCGAGCTTCTTCGGCTACATGCTGTGGTCGGGAGGCATCCTCGTTCCGCTTTTCATCGTCATGACCTTCCTCTGGTTCCGTTGATATGACAAAACCCAAGATCCTGATCGCCCGTGAAGTCTTTCCCGATGTCGTGGAGCGCCTGCGCGCGCACTTCGACGTGCAGGACAACCCCCAGGACACCATCTGGAGCCCCGCCGAGCTGGCCGCGCAGCTGGCCGACAAGGACGGCGCCTTCACCACCGGCAGCCAGCGCATCGACGCCGCGCTGCTCGCGGCCTGCCCGCGCCTTAAGATCGTGGCCAACATGGCCGTGGGCTACAACAATTTCGACGTGCAGGCCATGACCGCCGCGGGCGTGCAGGGCACCAACACGCCCGACGTGCTCACCGAGACCACGGCCGACTTTGGCTTTGCGCTGCTCATGGCCACCGCGCGGCGCATGGCCGAGAGCGAGCATTTCCTGCGCGCCGGGCAGTGGAAGCAGTGGCGCTACGACATGTTCGCGGGCGCCGAGGTGCACGGCAGCACGCTGGGCATCCTGGGCATGGGCCGCATCGGCCAGGGCGTGGCCAAGCGCGGCGCGCACGGCTTCGGCATGAACGTGGTCTACCACAACCGCTCGCGCCTCTCGCCCGAACTCGAGGCCGAATGCAAGGCCCGCTACGTGGGCAAGGACGAGCTGCTCGCCACCGTGGACCACCTGGTGCTGGTGCTGCCCTACACGCCCGAGAGCCACCACGCCATCGGCGCGGCGGAGCTCGCGAAGATGAAGCCCACGGCCACGCTCATCAACATCGCGCGCGGCGGCATCGTGGATGATGCGGCCCTCGCGCAGGCGCTGCGCGCGGGCACCATCGCCGCCGCCGGGCTGGACGTGTTCGAGGGCGAGCCCACGGTGCACCCCGACCTGCTCACCGTGCCCAACGTGGTGCTCACCCCCCACATCGCCAGCGCCACCGTGGCCACGCGCCGCGCCATGGCCAACCTCGCGGCGGACAACCTGATCGCGTTCTTCGACGGGCGCGGCCCGCTCACACCCATCAACCAGCCCACCCGCTGAGACTTTGAACCCAATCGGCCTCTAGCGCGCTACCAGAGCGCGTGAGCAGCTATTGAAACCGTAGTAAATCGCCTTGACCACCGAACTCCTGGCCCTGCTGGCCGCCGCGCTGCTCACCGTTCTGGCCCTGGGCCTGGGGCTTTTCTGGGGCGCGGCACGCGGGCGCCGCGAAGTGGAAGGGCGCATGGCCGAGGCGGTGGCGCAAGCGGCGGCCGCGGCGCGCAGCCAGGCCCAGGCCGAGGTGCAGGCCGCCGCCAGCGCCCAGATCGCCACGGCGCAGGAGCGCGTGCGCGGGCTGGAGGGCGAGCGCGGCCACCTGCTGGCCGAGCTGCAGCAGCTCAAGGCCCAGGGCCAGGCGGATGCGCAGGCCCATGCCCAGTTGCTGGCCCAGCTGCAATCGCGCCTGGCCGCCCAGGCCACGCAGCTCGACGCCGAACGCCAAGCCGCGCAGGAAAAGCTGGCCCTGCTCACCGAGGCGCGCGAGGCGCTCACGCACCAGTTCAAGAGCCTGGCGAACGACATCCTCGAAGAAAAGGGCAGGCGCTTTGCCGAGCAGAACCAGCAGAGCCTGGGCCAGTTGCTCGACCCGCTGCGCACGCGCCTGGCCGACTTCCAGGGCCGGGTGGAGCAGTTCTACGACGCCGAGGGCAAGCAGCGCTCGGCCCTCGCGCAGCAGGTGCACCAGCTCATGGGCCTGAACCAGGCGCTGAGCGAGGACGCCAAGAACCTCACCCAGGCGCTCAAGGGATCGACCAAGGCCCAGGGCAACTGGGGCGAACTGATACTGGAGCGCGTGCTGGAGACGGCGGGGCTGCGCCGGGGCTTCGAGTACGACGTGCAGGAAAGCCACCAGCGCGACGACGGCTCGCGCGCCCAGCCCGACGTGGTGATCCACCTGCCCGAGAACCGCCACCTGGTGGTGGACGCCAAGGTCTCGCTGCTGGCCTACGAAGAGTGGGCCACGGGCGACGACGACACCCAACGCGCCGCCGCGCAACGTCGCCACCTCGACTCGGTGCGCCAGCACATCAAGGGCCTGGCCGAGCGCAATTACCAGCAGCTCTACGGCTTGCAGTCGCTCGACTTCGTGCTGATGTTCGTGCCCATCGAACCCGCGTTCATGCTCGCCGTGAGCGGGGACGGCCAGCTCTACGGCGATGCGTGGGCCAGGAACGTGCTGCTCGTCAGCCCCTCCACGCTGCTGTTCGTGGTGCGCACCGTGGCCCACCTGTGGCGCCAGGAGGCGCAGACGCGCAACGCGCAGGAGATCGCCAAGCGCGGCGCCGAGCTGTACGACCACCTCGTGGGCTTCGTCACCGAGCTGGAGAAGGTGGGCAAGAACCTCGCCCAGGCCAGCGACGCCTACCACAGCGCCTTCAACAAGCTCAGCAGGAACCGGGGCAACGTGATCCGCCGCGCCGAGATGCTCAAGGACTTGGGCATCCAGCCCAGCAAGGCCCTGCCCGCCGCGCTGGCCGAGGCGGCGCGGGATGAGGACTTAGAGCCAAATACGTCCCCAGCGCTCATCCCGCCTGCGCAAGAAGCTCCTGAAAAAGGAGCAAACGAACCCGGCGCGGCGGGGAGCGCATGAACTGGGCGCTGGCGCGCCTGATCGCGGGACAGGTCTGCGTGCACGCCAGCATGACCGGCATGCGCATGGCCGCGCCGCTGCTGGCGCTGCGCGAGGGCTACAGCGCGGCCGCTGTGGGCGTGCTGCTCGCGCTGTTCGCGCTCACGCAGGTGTTCCTGGCCCTGCCCGCGGGGCGCTATGCGGACCGGCACGGGCTCAAGCGGCCGGTGCGCTACAGCGTAATCGCGGCCTGCGCGGGGACGGGGCTGGCGCTGCTGTTCCCGGTTTTCCCCGTGCTGTGCGTGGCGGCGCTGCTCACGGGCGGGGCCACGGGCGGCGCGATGATCGCGCTGCAGCGCCACGTGGGCCGCGCGGTGCACGACGCCACGCAACTGCGCCAGGTGTTCAGCTGGCTGGCCATCGGGCCGGCGGCGTCCAACTTCATCGGGCCGTTCTGCGCGGGCCTGCTTATCGACCACGCGGGCGCCGAGGCGGGCAGCACCACGGGCTTTCGCGCGGCCTTCGCGCTGCTGGCCGTGCTGCCCCTGGCGACGTGGTTCTGGGTGCGCTCCACGCAGGAGCTGCCGCCCGTGATCGCCGCCGAGGGCGGCCCGAAGCAGCGCGTGTGGGACCTGCTGCGGGACACGGGCTTTCGCCGCCTGCTGCTCACCAACTGGTTCCTGTCGTCGTGCTGGGACGTGCACACCTTCGTGGTGCCGCTGCTGGGCTACGAGCGGGGCATTCCGGCATCGGTCATCGGCACCATCCTGGGTGCGTTCGCCATCGCGGCGGCCCTGATCCGCGTGCTCATGCCCTTCGTGGCCGAGCGGCTGCAGGAATGGGTGGTGGTGATGGCCGCCATGCTCATCACGGCCGTGCTCTTCGCCATCTACCCGCTGCTGCCCACGGCCTGGGCCATGGGCGCGTGCTCGGTGCTGCTGGGCTTCGCGCTGGGCTCGGTGCAGCCCATGATCATGAGCATGCTGCACCAGATCACGCCGCCCCAGCGCCACGGTGAGGCGCTGGGCCTGCGGCTCATGACCATCAACGCATCGAGCGTGCTCATGCCCATGCTGTTCGGCTCCATGGGCGCCGTCATCGGCGTGGCGGGGCTGTTCTGGGTGGTCGGCGCGGGCGTGGCCTGCGGGGCGCGCGTGGCGTGGCTGCTAGGGCAGGCTCAGCCCAGGTCGTAGAACCGGCGGATGATGGCCCAGGCCTCCTCGGGGTCGTCGGTCAGGTGGAACAGCGCCAGGTCCTGGGCCGAGATCGTGCCTTCCTCGACCAGCAGGTCGAAGTTGATCAGCCGCTTCCAGAAGTCCGTGCCGAACAGCACGATGGGCACGGGCTTGGCCTTGCGGGTCTGCACCAGCGTGAGCACCTCGAACAGTTCGTCGAGCGTGCCGAAGCCGCCCGGGAAGGCCACCAGCGCCTTCGCGCGCATCATGAAGTGCATCTTGCGCAGCGCGAAGTAGTGGAACTTGAAGCTCAGCGTGGGCGAGATGAAGCGGTTGCCGCTCTGCTCGTGCGGCAGCACGATGTTCAGGCCGATGGTGGGCGCGCCCACGTCGTGCGCGCCGCGGTTGGCCGCCTCCATGATGCCCGGGCCGCCGCCCGTGCAGATGTAGATGCGGTCCGAGGGTTCCTGGCGCTTGCTGTGCTCGGCCACGAGGCGCGCGAACTGGCGGGCCTGCTCGTAGCGCTGCGCGTTGCGCACGGCGCGTTGCGCGAGCGCGATGCGCTCGGCGTCGCCGCTGGCCTCGGCCTCGGTGAGCTGGCGGCCCGCCTCGGCGGGCGAGATGAAGCGCGCGCTGCCGTAGACCACCACGGTGTGCTCGATGCCCTGCGCGGCCTGCTCCAGGTCGGGCTTGAGCATTTCGAGCTGGAAGCGGATGCCACGCGTCTCGCGGCGGAACAGGAATTCGGGGTCTGCGAAGGCCAGGCGGTTGGAGTCGGCCTGGAGCATGTTGCCGTTGTGGGCGTGGTTGTGCAGTTCGGCCCAGGCATCGGCCAGGCGGCGTTCGTTGAGTTGGGTGTTGGCTTGCATAGGGGCCTCATTGTGGCTTAGGGCCTGTTTACCTAAAAATCGAGAGCGCGAAGGATGAATGCCGGGATGCAGTGCTAGGCGCGGTGCCCCGCCAATAGCCGTAGCTATTGGCGGGGCGGCGCAACGACGCAATGCGCCCGGCATTCATCCTTCCCTTCGGGTTGCTTCGCCGTGGGGGCATCTGCTTTGTCGCACGGCTTGCCAATAGCTACGGCTATTGGCCGCGCCGCGCTTCGCGCACCTGCCCCCACGGCGGGGCAACGCACTCCCGATTTTTAGGTAAACAGGCCCTGGCCCTACCGCGCCAGCCACCATTGGGCGCTGTAGATCCCGAGCGCCGTGAGCAGCAGCGAGCCCGACAGGTGCAGCGCCGCCACGCCCGCGGCCCAGCCGTAGCGCTGGTGCAGCAGCAGCTCCACCACCTCGGCGGAGAAACTGGAGAAGGTGGTGAGCGCGCCGAGGAAGCCCGTGACGAGCGCTAGGCGCCAGGCCGGGTCGAGGTGGGGCAGGGCGTTGAACGCGGCCACGCACAGGCCGATGAGGTAGCCGCCGGCGAGGCTGGCCGCGAGCGTGCCCCAGGTGACCGGCCCGCCCGTGTTGAGCCACAGGCCCAGGGCCCAGCGGGCGAGGGCGCCCAGGCAGGCACCCGCGCAGACCGAGAAAACGTTGAGCATGCTCTCCGGGGCCGCGCGCGGGTCAATGCGCCGACATCTGCTGCGGCAGCCAGGTCACGATGCCCGGGAACAGGTACAGCAGCGCCACGGCCACGCACATGAGCAGGAACATGGGCACGGAGACCTTGGCGATCCACGTGAGCTGCTTGCCCGTCATGCCCTGCAGCACGAACAGATTGAAGCCCACGGGCGGCGTGATCTGGGCCATCTCGACCACGAGCACGATGAAGATGCCGAACCAGATGGGGTCGATGCCCGCGGCCTGCACCGTGGGCATGAGCACGCCCATGGTGAGCACCACCATCGAAATGCCGTCGAGAAAGCATCCCAGGATGATGAAGAACACCGCCAGCGCGATGATGAGGTGCGCCCGGGACAGGCCCAGCGTGCCGATCCATTCCGCCAGGTGGCGCGGCAGGCCGATGTAGCCCATGGCCAGCGTGAGGAAGGCCGCGCCCGCGAGGATGAGCCCGATCATGCAGTACAGCCGCGTGGCGCCCAGCAGCGCGTCGCGGAAGGCGCTCCACGTGAGCGAGCCCTGCACGGCCGACAGGACCAGCGAGCCCACCACGCCCACGCCCGCCGCCTCGGTGGCGGTGGCCAGGCCCGTGTAGATGGAGCCGAGTACGGCCGCGATCAGCAGCACCACGGGGATGAGGCTGCGCGACTCGGAGAGCTTTTGCATGAAGCTCAGCCGCACGTCCGCGCGTGGCACCTGGCCGGGGTTGCGCAGCGCCCAGACCATGATGTAGCCCGAGAACAGCGTGGCCAGCAGCACGCCGGGCAGCACGCCCGCGATGAAGAGCCGCGAGATGGAGACCTCGGCCATCACGCCGTAGACGATCATGATGATCGAGGGCGGGATGAGCAGCCCCAGCGTGCTCGCGCCTGCCAGCGTGCCCACCACCATGTGCTCGGGGTAGCCGCGCCGCGTGAGCTCGGGCAGGGTCATCTTGCCGATGGTGGCGCAGGTGGCAGCGCTCGATCCCGACACGGCCGCGAAGATGGTGCAGCCCACCACGTTGGTGTGCAGCAGCCGCCCCGGCAGGCCCTGCACCCAGGGGGCGAGGCCCTTGAACATGTCCTGCGACAGCCGCGTGCGGAACAGGATTTCGCCCATCCAGATGAACAGCGGCAGGGCCGTGAGCGTCCAGCTCGATGCCGATCCCCAGATGGTCACGGCCATGGCGTCGCCCGCGGGGCGCGAGGAGAACAGCTGCATGCCGATCCAGGCCACGCCCGAGAGCGTGAGCCCGATCCATACGCCGCTGCCCAGGATCAGGAACAGCGAGAGCACCAGCAGGGCGGTAATGGCGAAGTCACTCATGGTGCAGGGGCCTCATTCGTTGCGCAGCGCTTCGCCGCTCTCGGGCACGGCACGCCGGCCCAGGATCTCGAGCACCAGTTCGTCCAGGAAGGCGATGGCGAGCACGATGGTGCCCAGGGCCATGCTCACCTGCGGAATCCACAGCGGCGTGGCATCGTTGCCCGTCGAGATGTCGTTGAACTCATAGGACTGCCACGCCAGCTTGGTGCTGTAGTAGGCGAACAGCAGGGCCAGCAGCGCGGCCGCCGCCAGCGCCCATACCTCCATCCCCTTGCGGGCCGGGCCCTTGAGCGCATTGAGCACCAGGGTGACGCGGATGTGCTCGCCGCGCTTGAGCGTGTGCGCCAGCGCCAGAAAGCCCGAGGCGGCCATGAGGTAGCCCGCGTAGGCATCGACGCCGGGCACGAGGAAGTGGAACTGCCGGCTGACGATGGACAGCAGCACCATGCCCAGCAGCGCGACCATGAAAAGCGCCGCCAGGGCGGCGGCGCAGCCGTAGAGGGCGTCGAGGAGGCGGCGCATTTACTTGCGGTAGGCGTTGATGAGCGCCTGGCCGTCTGGGCCGGCCTTGTCGAGCCATTCCTTGAGCATGGTATCGCCCACCTTGGCGAGGTCGGCCTTGAGCTCGCCGGAGGGCGGCAGCACCTGCATGCCCTCGGCCTTGAGCTTGGCCAGGGTCTCGGCGTTGACCTTCTCGCTCGCGGCCCAGCCGCGCACCTCGGCGTCGGCGGCGGCCTTGCGCACGGCGTCCTGCGTGGGCTTGTCGAGCGCGTCGAAGGCCTTCTTGTTCACGATCAGTGCGTTCTTGGGCAGCCAGGCCTGGGTGTCGTAGTAGTACTTGAGCTGCTCGTAGAGCTTGCTGTCCACGCCCGTGGCGCCCGAGGTCATGGTCGATTCGACCACGCCCGTGGCCAGCGCCTGCGAGAACTCGGCGGCCTGCACCGTCACGGGCTGCGCGCCCACCAGCTCTGCGATGCGTGCCGTGGCCGGGCTGTAGGCGCGCCACTTGATGCCCTTGAGGTCGGCCGCGCTGTGGATGGGCTTCTTGGTGTAGATGCCCTGCGGCGGCCAGGCCACGGCGTACAGCAGCGCCATGCCTTGCTCGGCCAGCTTCTTCTCGAGGAAGGGCTTTTGCGCTTGGTAGAGCTTCTTGGAGTCGGCGTAGCTCGTGGCGAGGAAGGGCTGGCCGTCCACGCCATAGATCTGCCATTCGTTCTGGAAGTTGGCGAGCAGGATCTCGCCCAGCTGCGCCTGGCCGCCCTGCACGGCGCGCTTGATCTCGGGGGCCTTGAACAGGGCCGCGTTGGCGTGCAGCGTGATCTTGAGCTTGCCGCCCGTGGCCTTGTCCACGTCGCTCACGAACTGGGCCAGGTTCTCGGTGTGGAAGTTGGTGGCCGGGTAGGCGGCCGCGAGGTCCCACTTGGTCTGGGCACTGGCGCTGGCGCCCAGAACGAGGGCGAGGGTTGCGAGTCCGAGCTTGAGTTTCATAGCCTCTCCGAAGAAATGGGGTGTAGGAAGTATCCAGAGGATGCTTCAGGATATATGCAAGTCCCGGGCCACGGACATGGGAGTTTTCCTTGGGGCCGCGCGCGTAAAGTCTCGGCGTTCCGTGCTGTGCATGGCGGCGCATTGCGGTGCATGGATGCACCAGTTTCGGTGCACGGGCAATGGCAAAAAGGAGTGGACGGTGAATCTGCGGTTTGTCGAGGCGTTCTATTGGGTAGCGTCGCTCAAGAGCGTGACGCGCGCGGCCGAGCGGCTGTTTCTCACGCAGTCGGCCATGTCGAGCCGGATTGCCGCGCTGGAGGAGGAGCTGGGCGTGCTGCTGCTCGACCGGCGCGACAAGCAGTTCCGGCTCACGGTGGCGGGCCTGCGCTTCTACGACTATGCGCAGCGCCTGCTGGAGCTGCAGCGCGAGGTGAAGGCCGAGATGGGCTCGGGGGGGCCGCCCCAGGCCATGACGCTGCGGCTCGGGGTGATCGAGTCGGTGCTGCACTCCTGGCTCATCCCCATGGTGGAAAAGCTGCGGCGCGACCACCCGGCCCTGGAGCTCGAACTGAGCGTGGAAACCACGCCGGTACTGATCGACCAGGTGGTGCGCGGCACGCAGGACCTGGTGTTCGCCGCGCTGCCCGCGCCCGCCGACGGCCTGCGCACCCGCGCTCTGCCGCCCATGAAGATGGCGTTCGTGGGCAACGCGCAGATCCACCGGCGCAGGCTGTACCGGCTGAGCGACCTGGGGGACTACGACCTGCTGACCTTCCAGCGCGGCTCGCAGCCCCACGTGGCCCTGCTCGACGTGTTCCGCCAGGCCCGGCTGGAGCCCCGGCGCGTGCACACCATCTCCTCGATCTCGGCCATGACGCAGCTGGTCGAGGGCGGGTTCGGCGTGGCCACGCTGCCCGAGGCGGCGGCGCAGCGCCTCGTGCAGCAGCGCAACCTCAAGCTGCTGCGCTGCGATACGGCGCTGCAGCCGCTGCCGGTGTTCGCGAGCTTTCGCACGGACCCGAGCTCCTCGACCGTGGAAACCGTGGTGAAGGAGGCGCTGCACTTCGTCGCGCGGCGGGAGCCCGCGGCGAAGCGGGCAGGGCGGCCTGCGCAGGCTTGAGGGTAAACCCGTGCGTTGCTTCTGGAGATCGAAAAAAGTGATGGGTTGATAGAAATATTTTCTGTTTGATCCGGCTTCACTGCAAAAACACAATGCGTCCCCATGTCGCGGTTGTGACATTTCCATCAACCAAAACCAGGAGACGAAACGTGAAGCTGTTTTCGAAGCGCGGCGTGGCCGCAGTGCTGGCGGGCATGGGCATCGCGGTGGCCGCACAGGCCCAGCAGGAAATCAAGATCGGCGTGATCTACCCCCTGACGGGGTCCTCGGCCGCCGTGGGGGCCGAGCTGCGCAGCGCGGTGGAGCTCGCGGCCGACATCGTGAACAACGGCGCCAAGGGCATCCAGGAGCTGCCGTTCGCCGACGGCAAGGGCATGCCCAACCTCAAGGGTGCCAAGATCAAGCTGGTGTTCGCCGACCACCAGGCCAGCCCGCAGGTGGGCGCCACCGAGGCCGAGCGCCTCATCACCCAGGAGAAGGTGGTGGCCCTGATCGGCGCTTACAACAGCCCGGTGACGGCGACCGCGAGCCAGGTGGCCGAGCGCGCGGGCATTCCGTTCCTGAACGCCGAGTCGTCCTCGGCCTCGCTGACCCAGCGCGGCTTCAAGTGGTTCTTCCGCACCACGCCGCACGACGACCTGTTCGTGCACAACCAGTTCGAGTTCCTCAAGGAGCTCGAAGCCAAGAAGGGCATCAAGCCCGGCGCCATCGCCACCTTCAACGAGAACGGCCTCTGGGGCACGGAGACCACGAAGCTGCAGGCCAAGCTGGCGCCCGAGTTCAAGTACAACATCGTCAAGCAGATCTCGTACTCGTCCAAGACCACGCAGCTGACCTCCGAGGTGCAGTCGCTCAAGGCGGTCAACCCCAACGTGGTGATGCAGTCGTCGTATGCGCCCGATGCCATCCTGTCGATGAAGACATACAAGGAGCTGGGCTTCAGCCCCGACATGGTGCTGGCCAACAACGCGGGCTTCACGGATACCGGCCTCATCAAGACCCTGGGCAAGGACGCCGAGTACGTGATCACGCGCGAGGTCTGGGCGCTGGACCTGGCCGAGCGCAACCCGCTGATCAAGCAGGTCAACGACCTGTTCCACAGCCGCTATAACATCAACTTCACGGGTAATTCCTCGCGTGCGTTCACGGGGTTCATGGTGCTGGCCGATGCGATCAACCGCGCGGGCTCGACCCAGCCCGAGGCGATCCGCAAGGCGCTGACCGAGACCAAGATCCTCGGCGACCAGCTGATCATGCCCTGGAAGGGCGTGAAGTTCGACGAGACCGGTCAGAACACGCAGGGCCGCGGCATCCTGGTGCAGATCGTGGACGGCCAGTACCACACCATCTGGCCCTTCAACATGGCGTCGCGCGACGTGATCTGGCCCATGCCCAAGTGGGACCAGCGCAAGTAAGAAGCCCGTCCACTGCTCCCGCCTGAAATTTCCATGACTGCGGAACTGCTGCTGCAGACACTCGCCTCGGGTGTGCTGATCGGCCTGATCTATGCGCTGGTGGCCATTGGCCTGACCATGATCTTCGGGGTCATGGACGTCGTGAACTTCGCCCACGGCGAATTCCTGATGCTGGGGATGTACTCGAGCTTCTGGCTGTTCTCGCTCTATGCGCTCGACCCGCTGCTGACCCTGCCCCTGACGGTGCTGATGCTGTTCGCCTTCGGCACGCTGCTGTACCGGCTGGTGATCCGGCGGATCATCAACGCGCCCATGCTGTCGCAGATCTTCACGACCTTCGGCATCATGATCCTGCTGCGCGGCGTGGCCCAGTTCCTCTGGAAGCCGGACTTCCGCACCATCGAGAACTCGGCCGTCAGCGGCAGCGTCCAGTGGCTGGGCCTGCAACTGGGCCGGCCCCAACTGGTGGCGGGGGTGGGGGCCATCGCGGTGACGGCGGCCGTCTACCTCTTCCTGCACCGCACCCGCGTCGGCGCGGCGCTGGAGGCCACGGCCGCCGACAAGGAGGCCGCGCGCCTCATGGGCATCGACTCGAACCGGATGTTCTCGCTGGCCTGGGGCATCGGCGCGGCCTGCGCGGGCGCGGCGGGGGGGCTGCTGTCCACCTTCTTCCCGATCTTCCCCGACGTCGGCGCCACCTTCATCCTGCTGGCCTTCGTGGTGGTGAACCTCGGCGGCTTCGGCAGCGTGACCGGCGCGTTCTGGGCCGGGATCCTGGTCGGCGTCATCGAGGTGGTGGGGGGGCTGCTGCTGGGCCCGCAATACAAGACCGCCATCGTGCTCGTGCTGTTCCTCGGCGTGCTCATGTTCCGGCCGCAGGGGCTGATGGGCAAGGCGTGAGGGAGGGGGAGGAAATCACCATGAACCAAACTATCAATGCGTCCGCCGGACTGGCTGCGCTCGCCGCACTGGCGGCCCTGGCGCTGCCGGCGATGGCCGACGCCTCGCACCTCAACCTGGCCATCCTGGTGCTGATGGCCGCGCAACTGGGCGTGGCCTGGAACATCGTGGGCGGCTACGCGGGCCAGATCTCGCTGGGCCATGCCGCGTTCTTCGGCCTGGGGGGCTACGTGTCCACCCTGCTGCTGGCCAAGCTCGGCTGGAGCCCCTGGATCGGCATGCCGCTCGGCGGCCTGGCGGCGGCGCTGCTGAGCCTGGGCTTCGGCTGGTCCTGCTTCCGGCTCAAGGGCCACTACTTCGCGATGGCCACCATCGCGGCGGCCGAGCTGGTGCAGATCTTCTTCACCGAATGGGACTACGGCGGCGGTGCCGTGGGCCTGTACGTGCCGATGGACCGGCAGGGCTGGCTGTGGATGAACTTCGCCACCAAGCAGCCCTACTACTGGCTGGCCCTGGCGCTGCTGCTGGCCACGCTGGCGGCCAACCTGTGGATCGAGCGCAGCTTCCTGGGCTACTACCTGCGCGCCATCAAGGACGAGCCCGACGCCGCGCGCAGCGTGGGCGTGGACATCGCGCGCTACAAGCAGGTCGCGCTGTCGATCAGCGCGTTCTTCACGGCCATGGGCGGCAGCCTCTATGCGCAGAAGGAGCTCTACATCGACCCGGGCTCCGTGCTGGGCACGGCGCTCTCGATCAAGATGGCGCTGGTGTCCATCCTCGGCGGCGTGGGGACGCTGCTGGGCCCGGTGGTGGGCGCGGTGGTGCTCACCAGCGTGGAGGAGTTCACCCGCATCCTGTTCGGCGGCACGGGCCGCGGCACCGACACCATCATCTACGCCAGCCTGATCATCGCCATCGCCGTGTTCTACCCGAGCGGCGTGCTGGGCTGGCTCCACTCGCGCCTGCGCCGCCGGGCCGTCCCGCAAGCCGCCGTGGCCCCCGCGCCGCAGGGAGAAGCACCATGAGCCTGCTCGAAGTCGAGCGCGTCAGCAAGCGCTTTGGCGGGCTGACGGCCAACGAGGATGTGTCGTTCGCGCTGGACGCGGGGCAGATCGTGGGCCTGATCGGCCCGAACGGAGCGGGCAAGACCACGCTGTTCAACTGCGTGGCGGGCTACTTCGCGCCGTCGGCCGGCAGCATCGTGCTGGGCGGCCACCCGATCACGGGTCTGCCGCCCGAGGACTGCGCACGTGCCGGGGTGGGGCGCACCTTCCAGGTCGCGCGCACCTTCGGCAGCATGACGGCCTGCGAGAACGTGATGACGGGAGCCCTGCTCGCGCAGCGCAGCGTGGTGCGGGCGCGCCGCCAGGCGCTGGAGTGGCTGGCCTTCGTGGGGCTGGACCGCTTCGAGGACAAGCCGGCCGCCAGTATGACGGTCAGCGAGCAGCGGCGCCTGGCGGTGGCGCGCGCGCTGGCCACGCGCCCCAAGATCCTGCTCATGGACGAGGTGATGGCGGGGCTGAATCCCTCCGAGGTGCGCGAGGCCGTGGACGTGGTGCTGCGCATCCGCGAGCGCGGCATCGCCTGCCTGATCGTGGAGCACGTGCTCGAGGGCATCATGCCCATCGCCGACAAGATCGTGGTGCTGGACCGGGGGCGCAAGATCGCTGAGGGCACACCCGCCGAAGTCTCCAGCGATCCGCAGGTGATCGCCGCCTATCTGGGAGGAGAGGCATGATGCTCGAAGTCAGCCATCTCAAGGTCAGCTACGACCGCGTCCTGGCCCTGTCGGACGTGAGCATCCAGGTGCCCCAGGGCCAGATCGTGGCCCTGGTCGGCGGCAACGGCAACGGCAAATCGACCACGCTGCGCGCCATCGCGGGCCTCAACGGCGTGGACGCGGGCCAGATCGTCTTCGACGGCCAGCCCATCCACCGCAAGGCCGCCCACCAGCGCGTGCCCCTGGGGCTGTCGCTGGTGCCCGAGGGGCGCCGGCTGTTCCCGCGCCTGAGCGTGCGGCGCAACCTGGAGCTGGGCGCGTTCACGCGCAAGGACCCGCACGAGGTCGCGGCGGGCATCGACGAGATGTTCGCCCTGTTCCCGATCCTCAAGGAGCGCGAGGCCCAGCAGGCCGGCACGATGAGCGGGGGCGAGCAGCAGATGCTGGCCATCGCGCGCGGCCTCATGGCGCGGCCCAAGCTGCTGATGCTCGACGAGCCCTCCTGGGGCATCGCACCGAAATTCGTGGCCCGGGTGCTGGAGGTGATCCAGCAGATCAACCAGCAGGGCGTGTCGGTGCTGCTGGTCGAGCAGAACCTGCAGAAGGCGCTGGGCATCGCCCACTATGGCTACGTGATCCAGACCGGGCGTATCGTCATGGAGGGCACGGGCCAGGCGCTGCTGCACGACGACCGTATCAAGAAAGCCTATCTCGGGCTGTAGAGAGAACCACCATGACGATGATCTACCAGAGCCCGCGTGCCCTGCGCGAGGCAGCGCGCGCAGGCCGCTTCTACCTGCCGACGGCGGGCCATGCGCCCGGCTACCTGCAGGCCAACCTCATGATCGTGCCGCAGGCGCAGGCCTTCGACTTCCTGCTGTTCTGCCAGCGCAACCCCAAGTCCTGCCCGCTGATCGAGGTGCTGGAGCCCGGCGCGCTGGAGCCCGCGTGCGCGCCCGGGGCCAGCATCGCCACCGACATCCCCGGCTACCGCGTGTACCGCGACGGCGAGCTCGCCGAGGAGCGCGTGGGGGTGGCCGCGCTGTGGCGCGAGGACTTCGTGAGCTTCCTCATCGGCTGCAGCTTCTCGTTCGAGGCGGCGCTCATCGAGGCGGGCATCGGGCTGCGGCACGTGGCCGAGAACCGCAACGTGGCCATGTACCGCACGAATTTGCCCTGCGTGCCGGCGGGGCGCTTCAGCGGCGAGACCGTGGTCAGCATGCGCCCCATCAAGAGCCGCGACGTGAGCCGCGCCTGCGAGATCTCGGGGCGCTTCCCGCTCGCGCACGGCCACCCGATCCACGTGGGCAACCCCCAGGCCCTCGGCATCGCCGACCTGGCGCGGCCGGACTACGGCGACGCGGTGGACATCCTCGACGACGAGGTGCCGGTGTTCTGGGCCTGCGGCGTGACGCCGCAGTGGGTCGCGCAGCGCAGCCGGCTCGCCACCTGCATCACCCATGCGCCGGGCAAGATGTTCGTCACCGACCTCAAGGGCTGAAAAGCGCAAGGAGCCTCCCCATGAAGAAGCACTGGTTGCTCGCCGTGCTCTGCGCGGCGCTGTCGGCGCACGCCCAGACCCCGCCCCCCACCCACTGGAGGCTGGCCACCGGCTACCGCGCGGAAACCTTCCACACGGAGAACATCGCGCAGTTCGCGCGCGACGTGGAGGCGGCCAGCCAGGGGCGGCTGCGCATCGCCGTGCACCCCAACAACACGCTGGCCAAGCTGGCGGACATTCCCCACGCCGTGGAGCGCGGCGACGCCGAGGCGGGCGAGACCATCCTGACCAACCTCGTGCAGGAGATTCCGCTGGCCGGCGCCGATTCCGTGCCCTTCGTGGTCGGCAGCTACGCGGACGCGCGGCGCCTGTGGCTGCTGCAACGGCCCCTGCTCGACAAGCACTTCGAGCGGCACGGCCTGCGTTTGCTGTACGCTGTCCCCTGGCCTCCGCAAGGGCTGTTCACGAACCGCCCCGTCAAGAGCGCAAGCGACTTCCGGGGAACGCGCATGCGCACGTACAACCAGTCCACGCTGCGCATCGCGCAGTGGCTCGGCGCCACGCCCGTGGACGTGCCGATGGTGGGCGTGAACGACGCGCTGGCCCAGGGCCTGATCGACAGCATGATCACCTCGGCCGTGACCGGGGTGGAAAACCGCGTATGGGGACCGATGAGCCACTACTACGAGATCAATGCCTGGTTCCCCAAGAACGTGGTGTTCGTGAACGCCAAGGCGTTCGACGCCCTTGCCCCGGCGCAGCGCAGCGCGGTCCTGCAGGCTGCGCAGGCGGCCGAGGCGCGCGGCTGGGAGCGCAGCCAGGCCGTGCTGCAGGCATCGAACGACGAGCTGCGCGCGCACGGCATCAAGGTCGAGCGCGTCCCCCGGGAGTTCGAGTCGGAGATCCAGCGCATGGGCGAGCGCTTCGCCCGCGAGTGGGTGCGCACCGTGGGCCATGAGGCCAGCGCCTTGTTCGTTCCCTACTACACGGGCCCCTCGACCCCCTGATTTCTTTTTCTACCCGAGCATCGCAACATGGCAAGCACCCCCCCGAAGATGGATAGCAAGCGTTGGCAGTTCTGGATCGACCGCGGCGGTACGTTCACCGACATCGTGGGCCGCAGGCCCAACGGCAGCCTGGTCACCCACAAGCTGCTGTCCGAGAACCCCGAGCAGTACCGCGACGCGGCCGTGGCCGGCATCCGCCACCTGCTGGGCCTGCTGCCGGGCGCGCCCGTCACGCCCGACCTGGTCGAGTGCGTGAAGATGGGCACCACCGTGGCCACCAATGCGCTGCTGGAGCGCAAGGGCGAGCCCACGCTGCTCGTCACCACGCACGGCTTTCGCGATGCGCTGCGCATCGCCTACCAGAACCGCCCGCGCCTGTTCGACCGCCACATCCAGCTGCCCGAGCTGCTGTACGAGCGCGTGATCGAGGCGCAGGAGCGCGTGGATGCGCAGGGCCAGGTGCTGGAGCCGCTCGACGAGTCGCACCTCAAGGAGCGCCTGTGGGCCGCCTACGACGCGGGCCTGCGCAGCGTGGCCATCGTCTTCATGCACGGCTGGCGCCACACCGCGCACGAGGAGGCCGCGGCGCGGCTGGCGCGCGACGTGGGCTTCACGCAGATCAGCACGTCGCACGCCACCAGCCCCATGATGAAGTTCGTGAGCCGGGGCGACACCACGGTGGTCGATGCCTACCTCTCGCCCATCCTGCGCCGCTACGTGGACCAGGTGGCCGCCGAGATGCCGGGCGTGCCGCTGTACTTCATGCAGTCCTCGGGCGGGCTGACCGACGCGCACCGCTTCCAGGGCAAGGACGCGATCTTGTCGGGCCCCGCGGGCGGCATCGTGGGCATGGCACGGACGGCGGAGCTGGCCTTCGGCGGCGAGGACGCCGCTGTGCGCGTCATCGGCTTCGACATGGGCGGCACCAGCACCGACGTGAGCCACTACGCGGGCGCCTTCGAGCGCGAGTTCGAGACCCAGGTGGCGGGCGTGCGCATGCGCGCGCCCATGATGAGCATCCACACCGTGGCGGCGGGCGGCGGCTCCATCCTCGGCTTCGACGGCGCGCGCTTTCGCGTCGGCCCCGAGAGCGCGGGCGCCAACCCCGGCCCCGCGAGCTACCGGCGCGGCGGCCCGCTGGCCGTGACCGACGCGAACGTGATGGTGGGCAAGATCCAGCCCATGCACTTTCCCAGCGTGTTCGGCCCTGCCGCCAACGAGCCGCTCGACGCCGGGGTGGTGCACCAGCGCTTCGGCGAACTGGCCGCGCAAACCGGCCGCAGCGCCGAGGACGTGGCCCACGGCTTCATCCAGATTGCCGTGCAGCAGATGGCCAACGCCATCAAGAAGATCAGCGTGGCGCGCGGCTACGACGTGACGCGCTACACCCTGCAGTGCTTCGGCGGCGCGGGCGGGCAGCACGCCTGCCTGGTGGCCGATGCGCTGGGCATGGCGCGCGTGTTCGTGCACCCGCTGGCGGGCGTGCTCTCGGCCTACGGCATGGGCTTGGCCGACCAGAACGTGATCCGCGAGCAGGCGGTGGAGCGGCCCCTGGCCGCCGGAACGCTGCCCGAGGTGGCCGCCACGCTCGATGCGCTGGCCCGGGCCGCGCAGGCCGAGCTGGCGCCGCAGCAGGCCGCGGGTGGCTTGGTCACCGTGCACCGCCGCGTGCACGTGCGCTACGAGGGCTCGGACTCCGCCTTGGTCGTGCCCTTTGGCGGCCTGGACGCCATCGTCGCGGGCTTCGAGACCGCGTACCGCCAGCGCTTCGCCTTCCTCATGCAGGGCAAGGGCTTGGTGGTGGAGGCTGTCTCGGTTGAAGCCGTGGTGGCGGGCGACGCCCCGCAGGAGGGCCTGCAGCCCCTGAACGCCCCGCGCGAAACCCCGCGCCGCGGCACCGCGCGCATGTACACCACGGGTGTGCAAGGCGCCGCGCAGTGGCACGACGCGGCCCTGGTGGTGCGCGCCGACCTGCGCCCCGGCGACACCATCGCGGGCCCGGCCATCATCGCCGAGCAGAACGCCACCACCGTGGTCGAGCCCGGCTGGCAGGCCCGCATCACCGCCCACGACCACATCGTGCTCGAGCGTGTGGCCGCGCGGGCTGTGCGCCACGCCGTAGGCACCACGGTGGACCCGGTGCTGCTCGAGGTGTTCAACAACCTGTTCATGAACATCGCCGAGCAGATGGGCCTGCAGCTGCAGAACACCGCGTACTCGGTCAACATCAAGGAACGGCTGGACTTCAGCTGCGCGTTGTTCGACGCCGAGGGCCAGCTCATCGCCAACGCGCCCCACATGCCCGTGCACCTGGGCTCCATGGGCGAGAGCATCCAGACCGTGATCCGAGAGAATGCGGGCCGCATGCGCCCCGGCGACGTGTACGTGCTCAACGACCCGTACCACGGCGGCACGCACCTGCCGGACATCACCGTCATCACGCCCGTGTACATCGGCGATGTAGCGGAGCCCACCTTCTACGTGGGCAGCCGCGGCCACCACGCCGACGTGGGCGGCGCCACGCCGGGCTCCATGCCGCCGTTCTCCACGCGCATCGAGGAAGAGGGCGTGCAGATCCACAACTTCAAGCTCGTCGAAGGCGGCGTGCTGCGCGAGCGCGAAATCCTCGATCTGCTGGCCAGCGGCGAATACCCCAGCCGCAACCCGCAGCAGAACCTGGCCGACCTGAAGGCTCAGATCGCCGCCAACGAGAAGGGCGTGCAGGAGCTGCACAAGATGGTGCAGCAGTTCGGCCTGCCCGTCGTGCAGGCCTACATGCGCCACGTGCAGGACAACGCCGAGGAGTCCGTGCGCCGCGCCATCACCCAGCTCGCCGCGCGGCTGAAGGACGGGCGCTTCACCCTGCCGCTGGACAACGGCGCGCAGATCCAGGTGGCCGTGCGCATCGACGCCGAAACCCGCAGCGCCGAGATCGACTTCGCCGGCACCTCGCCCCAGCAGGGCAACAACTTCAATGCCCCCAAGGCCGTGTGCATGGCGGCCGTGCTCTACGTGTTCCGCACGCTGGTGGACGACGACATTCCGCTCAACGCGGGCTGCCTCAAGCCCATCCGCGTGCACGTGCCCACGGGCTGCATGCTCAACCCGCTGTCGCCCGCGTCGGTGGTGGCGGGCAACGTGGAAACATCGAGCTGCATCACCAACGCGCTCTACGGCGCTCTGGGCATCATGGCGGCGGGGCAGTGCACCATGAACAACTTCACCTTCGGCAACGCGCGCTACCAGTACTACGAGACCATCTCGGGCGGCAGCGGCGCGGGCGGCATCTTCGACGCGCAAGGGGCCCTGGAGGGCGGCTTCGCGGGCACGAGCGTGGTGCAGACGCACATGACCAACTCGCGCCTGACCGACCCCGAAGTGCTCGAATTCCGCTTCCCCGTCTTCCTGGAGAGCTACGAAATCCGCAAGGGCTCGGGCGGCGCGGGCCGCTGGCGCGGCGGCGACGGCGGCGTGCGCCGCGTGCGCTTCCTCGAGCCCATGACCGCGAGCATCCTCTCCAACGGCCGCCACCGCGGCGCCTTCGGCATGGCGGGCGGGGCCGACGGCGCCCCGGGCATCAACCGCGTGGTGCGCGCCAACGGGCGCGTGGAGCTGCTCGACCACATCGGCCAGGCGCAAATGCAGCCGGGGGACGTGTTCGAGATCCACACCCCGGGGGGCGGAGGGTTTGGTCAGGCATAAGCTGGTTTGAGGTCAAATTGGCCTCTGGCGCCCGTCTGGCGGGCGCCACCAGCTATTAATTCAGGAGTTTTCCGGTGCGTCAGGTGCCGCGGTGCGGCTCACGCCCCGTGGCACGTCGAGCCCCGCGCGGCGCGCGCGGAACAGCGCCGCGCGCATGAGGAAGATGGTGGTCACGGGCACCGTGATCGCCACGAACAGCGCGATCAGCAGCGGGTGGATGGCGAGGTGGCGCCCGAGCAGCGAGAAGTACAGGATGCTCGCATGCACGATGCACCAGCAACCCATGGTGGCGATGATCGAGGGCGCGTGCACGCGCTCGAAGTAGGTGGGCAGGCGCAGCAGCCCGAGCGAGCCCACCATGGCGATGGCCGCGCCCAGCAGCACCAGCGCGGCGATGGCGATCTCGGCCCACAGCGGCGGGGTGAAGCCGGTCATTCGATGACCTCCCCGCGCAGCAGGAACTTCGCCATGGCCGTGGAGCCCACGAAGCCGAACAGCGCCACGAGCAGCGCCGCCTCGAAGTAGTGGCCGCTGCCGTAGCGGATGCCCAGCACCAGCATGAGCAGCATGCCGTCGAGGTACATGCAGTCGAGCGCCAGCACGCGGTCCTGCGCCGTGGGGCCGCGCAGCAGCCGCGCCAGCGCGAACACCATGGCCAGCGCCAGCATGCACAGCGCCAGGGGCAGGGCCCAGGGGAGCACGGTCATTCGAAAATCTCCATCAGGGGGCGCTCGTAGCGTGTCTTCACGTGGGCGGCGATGGCCTCGTGGTCATCCGCCTCCAGCACGTGCAGCAGCAGCATGGAGCGGTCGAGCGAGAGTTCGGCCCAGGCCGTGCCGGGCGTGATGCACACGATCATCGCGAGCACGGCGAGCGCGTTGGGGTCGCGCAGCTCCAGTGGAATGTGCACGAAGGCCGAGGGGTGGCGCCGCAGCCCGGGGAACAGCAGGAAGCGCAGCACCGCGAGGTTGGACGCCGTCGTGTCGGCCACCACCGCCAGGCCCAGGCGCAGCACCGCGCCCGGCCGGCGGATGCGCACGGGCAGGGGCCGCAGGCCGCGCGTGAGCAGCGGAATGGCGAGCGCCAGCACGGCCGCCAGCACCAGTTGGCCCGGGCTCGCCGACTGGTTGAGCAGCAGCCACAGCGCGAACAGCGCGGCCGACAGCAGGGGGGCGGGCAGCAATCGCTTCATAGGGCTGGGGCTTCCTCCTTGGGCGGACTGGGCCGCGGCGTTGCCGACATCACCGCGCGCACATAGGTGCCCGGCGCGTGCAGCGCGTTGGCCGTGGCCTGGGTGAAGGCCATCACCGGCCCGGCCTGCACCGTGAGCACCACGCAGGCCGCGAGCAGCGCGGCGATGGGCAGCCCCTCGAGCACGCGCAGCCGCGGCGCCGCGCGGCCATGCGCGGCCCAGAAGTGGCGCATGCCCGCGCGCGTGAGGGCGATCAGCGCGAGCAGCCCGGTGATGATCATCAGCGCCAGCAGCGCCCAGCCCGCCGGGCCGGGCCGCAGGCCCGCCGAGGCGCCCAGCCCCAGCGGGTTGAGCAGCGCCGTGAGCATGGCGAACTTGCCCACGAAGCCCGACAGCGGCGGCAGCCCCGCGATGACCAGCGTGCAGGCCATGAAGGCCAGGCCCAGGAAGGCCGCGGCGGCGGGGATCACGCGGCCGATCAGCACCTCCTCCTCGTCGTCGAGGTTCAGGCCCTGGGTGGGCAGCAGCTCGGGGTTGAGGAAGGGGGCGTCCTCGTCGTCGGGGTCGGTGCTGGTGCCATCGTTGCGCCAGCGCTCGATCAGGTCGGCCAGCAGGAACAGCGCGCTTACGGCTAGCGTGGAGCTGGGCAGGTAGTACAGCAGCGCGGCGGTGAGCTCCGTCTGGCCGAAACCCATGGCTGCGAGCAGCGTGCCCGACGAGAGCACGGCCGCGAAGCCCGCCAGGTGCGTGGTGCGCTGCGAGCCCAGCATGCCGATGGCGCCGAACGCCATGGTGAGCATGCCGCCGCCCACGAGCCACGGCCCGCCGAACAGGGCCGAGGCACCGGCCTCGGCGCCGAACAGCAGCGTCCACAGCCGCAGCAGGGTGTACACGCCCACCTTGGTCATGAGCGCGAACAGCGCGCCCACCGGCGCCGTGGCCGCGCTGTAGGCGGGCACCAGCCAGAAGTTGAGCGGCCACACGGCCGCCTTGATGAGGAACGCCGTGGCCAGGATGCCCGCCGCCGCATGCAGCAGGCCCCGGTCGCCCGCCGCCGCCTGCGGGATGGCGCGCGCGAGGTCGGCCATGTTGAGCGTGCCCGTGATGCCATAGAGCATGGACACGCCGATGAGGAACAGCGACGAGGCCGCGAGGTTGATGGCGATGTAGTGCAGCCCCGCCTGCACCCGCGCGCGGCCCGAGCCGTGCAGCAGCAGCCCGTAGGAGGCGGCGAGCATGATCTCGAAGAACACGAACAGGTTGAACAGGTCCGCCGTGAGGAAGGCACCCGCCAACCCCATGAGCTGGAACTGGAACAGCGGGTGGTAGTGCACCCCCGCGCGGTGCCAGCGCGAGGCCGCGAACACGATGGACGCGAGCGCTACGCCGCTGGCCAGCACCAGCATCAGCGCCGAGAGGCGGTCGAGCGCGAGCACGATGCCGAACGGCGCAGGCCAGTTGCCCGGCAGGTACACCGCCAGCGTGGCCGTGGAGCCCGCGCGCGCGCTCCAGCACAGCAGGGCCACGGCAATGGCGAGGCCCAGCAGGGTGGAGAGCAGGTTCAGCGCGAGCTTGAGGCGCTGGCGCTCCTCGCGCACCAGCAGCATGAGCGCGGCGGTGAGCAGCGGCAGCACGATGGGCGCGAGCATGAGGTGCGGCATGAGCCGCGAGATGGCGTCGAGGAGGTGGGCCTGGCTCATGGCATCTCCTGCTTGTCGCGCGAATGGCTGCCGTCCACGTGGTCGGTGCCCGACATGCCGCGCGAGGCCAGCAGCACCACGAGGAACAGCGCCGTCATGGCGAAGCCGATCACGATGGCCGTGAGCACCAGGGCCTGGGGCATGGGGTCGGCGTAGTGCTGCAGATCCTGCGGCACGCCGCCCGCCAGCACGGGCGCCTTGCCCACGGCCAGGCCCAGGCGGCCCATGCTGAAGATGAACAGGTTGACGGCGTAGGACAGCAGCGACAGGCCCATGATCACCTGGAAGGTGCGCGGGCGCAGCAGCAGCCACACGCCCGAGCCCGTGAGCACGCCGATGGCGATGGCAAGAACGGTTTCCATCAGCCCGCCCTCCCTGGAACCGCTTCTGAAATACTATTGTTTTGATAGCTGCTTGCGCCCTCTGCCTGGGCGCTAGAGGCCAATTTTTCGGCCGACTCTTCCTGCAGCCGCGCATGGTAGCGGTGCCCGCGGATCGACTGGTGCGCAATGGCCGTGAGGATCAGCAGCGTGGAGCCCACCACGAGCGCGAACACCCCGGTGTCGAAGAACAGCGCGCTCGCCACGTGCACCTCGCCGATCCACGGCAGCGTGAAGTGCGCCGTGTGCGTGGTGAGGAAGGGATAGCCCACTGCGAGCGAACCCAGCCCCGTGGCCAGCGCGCACAGCAGGCCCGTGGCGATCCAGCGGCGTGGCACCAGGGGCAGGTGCGCCTCCACCCACTGCGCGCCCGAGATGATGTACTGCAGGATCAGCGCCACCGACAGCACCAGCCCCGCCACGAAGCCGCCGCCCGGCTCGTTGTGCCCGCGCATGAAGATGAAGGCCGACACCATGGCCGCCAGCGGCAGCAGCAGGCGCACCAGCACGGCGGGCACCATGAGGTAGCCCACGGCCGTGTCCTGCGCGTGGCGCGGGTTCAGCAGGTCGGTCTGCAGGTCGGCGGGCAGGGCGCGCTGCTGCTCGGGCAGGTCCATGGTCTCGCGCGCGGGGCGAAAGCGCCGCAGCAGCGCATACACGGTGATGGCGACGATGCCCAGCACCACGATCTCGCCGAAGGTGTCGAAGCCGCGGAAGTCCACCAGCATCACGTTGACCACGTTGGTGCCACCGCCCTCGGTGAGTGCGCGCTCCAGGAAGAAGGTGGAGGTGCTCTCGGGGAAGTCGCGGCTCATCATCGCGAAGGCCAGCCAGGCCATGCCGCCGCCGGCCAGCACCGCGAGCAGCATGTCGCGCAGGCGCCGCCGCAGCGTGCCGCGCGCGCGCTGGCGCAGCGTGGGGCGCAACTGCTCCTCGCGCTTGGGCAGCCAGCGCAGGCCCAGCAGCATGAGCACGGTGGTCACCAGCTCCACCGCGATCTGCGTGAGCGCGAGGTCGGGCGCCGAGAACCACAGGAAGGTGATGCAGGTGGCCAGCCCCGCGCCGCCCAGCAGCGTGAGCGCGGCCAGCCGGTGGTACTTGGCCTGCCACGCCGCCGCCACGGCGCACAGGCACCCCAGGCCCCACAGCACCACGAAGGCGGGCGGCAGCGGCAAGGCGCCCCGGTGGCCCAGCCGCAACCCGTGCAGCAGCAGCGGCAGCGCGCCCGCCGCCAGCGCCGCGCCCACCAGCCACAGCATCTGCCACTGCAGGCGCCGGGTGGACAGCGCCCGCCGTCCCGCGCGGCCCGCTGCGGAGAGCAGCGCCATGGCCCCCTCGAACAGCCGCCGCCCGTCGATGCGGCCCATGAGCGGCGGCGCGTCGATGCGGCCTGCCTCGCGCTGCGCGCGCAGCACGCGGTACAGTAGCACGCCGCCCGCGAGGGCCAGCACGCTCATCACGAAGGGCGTGTTCAGCCCGTGCCATACGGCCAGGCTGAACGCGGGCAGCGCGCCGCCCACCACGGGGCGCGCGGCGGCATCGAGGTAGGGGCCCACGGCCCAGGCGGGCAGCATGCCCACCACCAGGCAGGCCAGCACCAGCAGTTCCACGGGCACGCGCATCCAGTGCGGGGGCTCGTGCGGCGTGTGGGGCAGGTCGGTCGCGGGCGGGCCGCAGAACACGTCCACCGTGAAGCGCAGCGAGTAGGCCACGCTGAACATGCCCGCCACCGTGGCGGCGATGGGCAGGCCCCAGTGCACCAGCGGCGTGGCGTCGAGGAACACCGTCTCGGCGAAGAACATTTCCTTGGACAAAAAGCCGTTGAGCAGCGGCACGCCCGCCATGGCCGCGCTCGCCACCATCGCCAGCGTGGCGGTGATGGGCATCATGTGCCGCAGGCCCGACAGGCGCCGGATGTCGCGCGTGCCGCTTTCATGGTCGACGATGCCTGCCGCCATGAAAAGGGAGGCCTTGAACGTCGCATGGTTGAGGATGTGGAACACGGCCGCCACGGCCGCCAGCGGCGAGTTCAGGCCCAGCAGCAGCGTGATCAGCCCCAGGTGCGAAATGGTCGAATAGGCCAGCAGCCCCTTCAGGTCGTGCTGGAACATGGCCGCGTAGCCGCCCACCAGCAGCGTGACGAGGCCCGCGGTGCCCACGATCCAGAACCACGGCTCCGTGCCGCTGAGCACGGGCCACAGCCGCGCGAGCAGGAACACGCCCGCCTTCACCATGGTGGCCGAGTGCAGGTAGGCCGACACCGGTGTGGGCGCCGCCATGGCGTGCGGCAGCCAGAACTGGAACGGGAACTGCGCGCTCTTGGTGAGCGCCCCCAGCAGGATGAGCACCAGGGCCGTGAGGTACAGCGGGTGGGCGCGCACCTGCCCGGCGGCGGCCAGCACGTGGTCGATGTCGTAGCTGCCCACGATGTGGCCCAGCACCAGCAGGCCCGCGAGCAGGGCCAGGCCCCCCGTGCCCGTGACGGTGAGCGCCATGCGCGCGCCGCGCCGCGCGTCCTGGCGGTGGTGCCAGTAGCCGATCAGCAGGAACGAGAACAGGCTCGTCAGCTCCCAGAAGAACGCGAGCTGGATCAGGTTGCCCGACAGCACCACGCCCGCCATGACCCCCATGAAGGCGAGCAGGAAGGCGAAGAAGCGCGGCACCGGGTCGGCGGGCGACATGTAGTAGCGCGCGTACAGCACCACCAGCGCGCCGATGCCCAGCACCAGCATGCAGAACATCCACGCGAAGCCGTCCATGCGGATGATGAGGTTCAGCCCCAGCGCGGGCAGCCAGGCGATCTCCTGGCGCAGCACGGTGCCGTCGGCGATCTCGGGAAAGTACAGCGCCGCCTGCACGGTGCAGAACAGCGCGATCAGGCCCGCCAGCGTCGATTCGGTGTTGCGCGCGTTCGCGGGCAGCACGGCGGCCAGAAGGCTGCCGATGAAGGGCAGGAGAATGAGGGTGACCAGGGGCATGTGCGGCCCATTCTACGGGCTAGCCCCTGGTGGGGCGCTATGAAAACCTGAGCGCAACTACGGCATTGGCCGTGGCGTACCTCAGAGTTCCTCCACGCGCCGGGCGGGGTAGCTGTCCCAGGTCTGGCAGCCCGGGCATTGCCAGAAGTGCTGGCGGGCCTCGAAGCCGCAGGCCGCGCAGCGGTAGCGCATGAGCGGCTTGGCCGCTTGGTCGAGCGCGCGCTGGACTTGGGGGTGGAACTGCTCCTGCTCCAGCCGCTCGCCCGCAAGCCACTGCGTGGCGGCCACGAGCGAAGGCTCCTGGGCCAGATGCTCCACGTAGCGGGCGCGGCCAGGCCGGGCGGCGTCGCCGCTGGCGCGGTCCAGCGCCACCAAGCCTTCGAGCAGGTCGAGCGAGGGGGCCTGGGCGTAGTGGCGCGTGAGCAGGTCTTGCGCGTCGGCGCTGCGGCCAGCGGCGGCTGCGGCTTCGAGCAGCAGCGGCGTGGCCAGCGGCAGCGCGCCCGGCGCCAGCCCGGCCAGGGTGGCGAGGGTATCGACCGCCGCGCTGCTCTGGCCCTGGCGGTGCTGCTGGCGCGCGCGGTCGATGCGCGGGCGAGGCGAGGCGGGGGCGGCGGCCATGGCATCTTCCAGGCGCGACTGCGCCAGGGCCTCGTCGCCCTGCGTGGCGGCGGCCTGGGCCTGCTCGCACAGGTAGTGCGCCAGGCGGGTGCTGAAGTCGCCCTGGCCCGAGGCCTGGATGCGCGCCGCAATGGCGCTGGCCTGGGGCCAGTCGCGCGAGCGCTCGTAGATGGCGAGCAGGGCCAGGCGGGCCTCGTTCTCGAAGGCTGTGCCTTCGAGGGGCTTCAAGGCCTCCTCGGCGCGGTCGAGCAGGCCGGCCTTGAGGAAGTCGAGCGCCAGCGCGTGCTGGGCGCGGTCGCGGTCGGCGCCGCTCAGGTCGCCGCGCGAGAGCAGGTGCTCGTGCACGCGCACGGCGCGGTTGTACTCGCCGCGGCGGCGGAACAGGTTGCCCAGCGCGAAGTGCAGCTCGGACGTGTCGGGGTCGTTCTGCACGGCCTCGATGAAGGCGTCGATGGCCTTGTCCTGCTGCTCGTTGAGCAGGAAGTTCAGGCCCTTGAAGTAGGCCTTGGGGGCCTGGCGGTTCTCGGCGCGCAATTGGCGCAGGTCGAAGCGCGAGGCCAGCCAGCCCAGCACGAAGGCCAGGGGCAGGCCCAGCAAAATCCAGCTCAGGTCAAATTCCATGGAGGGGCGGCTCTGCGGGTTCGGCGGGGGTGAGGGGCGTTGCGGCGGGGGCGGCGGGCGGCGTGGAGGGCTGCGCCGCGGCCGCCTGGGCGCGGTGCGCGGCCTTGCGGTGGCGCCACCAGCGCGGCACCATGCCCAGCACGCCCACCACGACGCCGAGCGCGAAGGCCGAGAGCACCACGAGCACCAGCGGCGCGCGCCACTGCGTGCCGAAGAAGAAGTGCACGGTGGCGTCTTGCTGGTTGTTCAGCGCGAAGGCGAAAAGGGTAAAAAAAATGGCTGCCTTGAGCAGCCACAGGAAGTATTTCATGCATCTCCCCAGTGGTGGGGGGATTCTAAGTGGCGCCGTCAGGGGCGCCGTCCATTTGCGCCGTGCGCTGGTCCACGGCCTCGCGCAGGGCCTTGCCCGGCTTGAAGTGGGGCACGCGCTTTTCGGGGATGGCCACGGCCTCGCCGCTGCGCGGGTTGCGGCCCATGCGCGGCGGGCGGCGCGTGACCGAGAAGCTGCCGAAGCCGCGGATTTCGATGCGGTGCCCGCGCACGAGCGCGTCGCCCACGGCGTCCAGAATGGTCTTGACGGCGTATTCGGCATCGCGGTGCGTGAGCTGGCCGAAGCGGGCGGCCAGTTCTTCGACGAGATCGGATCGGGTCATGAAGGCTCGATGGGATGGAGGCGATGAAAAAAGCGGGCGCTTTTTGCAAAGCGCCCGCTTTTACCAGGTTTGCAGCGGGCGGCTGCTTACTTGTCGCTGTTGTCCAGCTTGGCGCGCAGCAGGGCGCCCAGGCTGGTGGTGCCCGCATTTTCCTTGGCGGACTGGGCCGACAGGCTGGCCATGGCTTCCTGCTGGTCGGCGGCGTCCTTGGCCTTGATCGACAGCTGGATGTTGCGGCTCTTGCGGTCCACGTTCACCACCACGGCAGTGACTTCGTCGCCTTCCTTGAGCACGTTGCGGGCATCTTCCACGCGGTCGCGGGAGATTTCCGAAGCGCGCAGGTAGCCCACGATGTCTTCG
>Ga0206116_1000486_pt1 | contig 40895 bp, 37 predicted proteins | sample 3A1Ametagenome_FD_178000 | JGI IMG/M metagenome (GOLD analysis project Ga0206116, IMG submission 178000) | Enriched microbial communities from leaf-cutter ant dump, University of Wisconsin, Madison, United States - 3A1A | ecosystem: Environmental > Terrestrial > Nest > Insects nest > Nest dump...
CTCAGGTGCTGGTCATACTCGCTCGCAAGCTTACCCGCATCGTATTCGCCCTGCTGAAGGGGCAGGACGAATATCAACCAAAAGTCAGCCAATGGGCTTCCCTGAAACCATAGAATCTCCCACAGGTACCCCGCTGCCCTTCAGTTGGGCGGTGAACCTGTGGGAGCTGGTTTGTCGGGGCGCCGAACCGCAGCGATAGCTATCTAATAAACGCCGCCGGAGGTTGGCTGTACCACCTGACCTTCCTTGAACTTCGCCGCCAGCCCCTGCAAGCCGCGCATCAGCACCGTGGTATCCACCCCCACCGCAACGAACTTCGCGCCCAGTTCGATGTAGCGCCGGGCCAGTTTCTCGTCGGCACTGAGAATCCCCGCGGCCTTGCCGGCCCTGGTGATGCGCAGGATGGCGTCCTCGATCGCCGCCTGCACTTCGGGATGCCCCGGATTGCCGCGATGACCCATGGACGCGCTGAGGTCGGCCGGGCCGATGAACACGCCATCGACGCCGTCCACCGCGACGATCTCGTCGAGGTTGGCCAGGGCCTCCAGGTTCTCGATCTGCACCAGCAGGCACATCTGCGCATCGGCGTGATCGAGGTAGCCCGGGATGCTGTTCCAGCGTGACGCCCGCGCCAGTGCGCTACCGACTCCGCGCACACCCCTGGGCGGGTAGTGCACGGCACGCACCAGCTGGCGCGCCTGCTCGGCGTTGTCGACCATCGGCACCAGCAGGGTCTGCGCGCCGATATCGAGGACCTGCTTGATCAGCGCGGTATCGCCGATCACCGGGCGGATGATCGCTTCGCTGGCGTAGGGCGCCACGGCCTGCAGTTGCGCGAGCATCCCGCGCAGGTCGTTGGGCGCGTGTTCGCCGTCGATCAGCAGCCAGTCGAAGCCGGCGTTGGCCGCCAGCTCCGCGCAGTAGGCATCGGCCAGGCCGAGCCACAGGCCGATCTGCGCCTGGTCCTGGGCCAGGCGTTGCTTGAAGCGGTTGACGGGCATGTCCATGGAAACCTCCTGATCAGACGAAACGGCAGGCGATGGCGCCGAGCATGTCGTAGTCGACATGGAAGGTGTCGCCCGGACGTGCCGCCACCGGACGGGTGAACGAGCCGCCGAGGATGATCTGCCCGGCTTCCAGGGTGACGTCGTACGGCGCCAGCTTGTTGGCCAGCCAGGCCACGCCCTTGGCCGGATGGTTGAGCACCGCGGCGGACACCCCGGACTCCTCGATCACGCCGTTGCGGTAGAGCACCGCCGGGACCTTGCGCAGGTCGATGTCGGTCGGCCGCACCGGACGCCCGCCCATGACCACGCCGGCGTTGGCGGCGTTGTCCGAGATGGTGTCGAAGACCTTGCGGGTGACCTGGGTCTGCGGGTCGACCTGGTGGATCCGTGCGTCGATGATTTCCAGTGCCGGGATCACCCACTCGGTGGCGTCGAGCACGTCGAACACGGTGACGTTCGGGCCTTTCAGCGGCTTGCCGAGGATGAACGCCAGCTCGACCTCGACGCGCGGCACGATGAAGCGCTCGAACGGGATGTCGCTGCCTTCCTCGAACAGCATGTCGTCGAGCAGGGCGCCGTAGTCAGGCTCGGTGATGTTCGACGACACCTGCATGGCGCGGGAGGTCAGGCCGATCTTGTGGCCGACCAGCTTGCGTCCGTCCTGGATCTTCTGCGCCACCCAGGCGCGCTGGATGGCATAGGCATCCTCGATGGTGATGCCGGGGTGTTCCAGGGAGAACTGGCGCACCTGTTCGCGGTTGCGTTCGGCGCGGTCCAGTTGGGCCGCGGCGGCGAGGATCTGGCTGTGGTCGAGCATGAGTGGAATCTCTTACTGAGGATTGACGGTGGCGGCTTGGGTGCGCAGCACCAGGAAGCCGCCGAGCGTGATGAAAACGGCCAGCACGTACAGGGCCAGGCTGGCGCTGTGGGTGGTGTCGCGCATCCAGCCGATCAGGTAGGGCGCGGCGAACGAGGCGATGCTGCCCAGCGAGCTGATCAGGCCGATGCCTGCGGCCTGGGTGGTGTTGGAGAGGAATGCCGGCGGCAGTTGCCAGAACATCGGCAGGGCTGCGCTGGCACCCATGCCGGCGATGACCAGGCCACCCATCACCAGGGCCGCGTTGTCCGGCGCGATGCCTGCCAGGGCGATGCCCGCGGCCGACATCAGCAGCGGCACGCTCAGGTGCCAGCGGCGCTCGCGGCGGCGGTCCGAGGAGCGCCCGCAGGCGATCATGAAGAAGCAGCCGGCCAGGTACGGCACGGCACTGAGCAGACCGACGCGACCATCGCTGCCGATGCCGGCGCCGTGGATCAGGGTCGGCATCCAGAAGGCCAGGGTGTTCACCGCCAGCATCACCGCGCAGTACACCGCCACCAGCAGCCAGACCCGGGCGTCGCCGAGGATGCCGCCGAAGGAGGTGATCGACTTGCGTTGCTCCTCGCGCTCCAGTTGCTCGCGCAGGCCCTGCTTCTGCTCGGCGCTCAGCCAGTCGACGCTGGCGAAGTTGTCCGGCAGGTACTTGAGTACCACCAGGCCGAGCAGGATCACGGGTGCTCCCTCAAGAAGAAACATCCACTGCCAGCCACGCAGGCCGGCGGCGTCATGGAACAGCTCGAGGATGCCGCCGGACAGCGGCCCGCCGACCACGCCGGCCATGGGCACGGCGATGGCGAACAGCGCGGTGATCTGCGCCCGGCGCGCGGCCGGGTACCAGCGGTTGAGGTAGACCAGGATGCCGGGGAAGAAGCCGGCCTCGGCCACGCCCAGGAGGAAGCGCAGCACGTAGAAGCCGGTCGGCGTCTGCACCAGCAGCATGCTGGTGGACAGCGCGCCCCAGACCACCATAAGGGTGGCGATCCAGCGCCGCGGGCCGACCCGGTCCAGGGCCATGTTGCTGGGCACACCGAACAGCGCGTAGGCGATGAAGAACAGCCCGGCGCCGAAGCCGTACACCGTGTCGCTGAAATGCAGGTCGGTGCTCATCTGCATCTTGGCGAAGCCGATGTTGATACGGTCGAGGTGGGCGAACAGGTAACACACCAGCAACAGCGGCATCAGCCGCCAGGTGACGGTGGAATGGGTTGAAGCCTGACGGGCAAGGGTGACGCTATCTGCGGTATTGGCTGTGCTCATGATCTTGTACTTTTTGTCAGAGTGGCCGTTGGTATTTCAGGCGGGGAGGTCAGCCCGCCTGGTTGTTGAGGAACGCGTGGACGTTGTTCTGCTTGAAGTTCAGTTGCGGGTGCAGCTCGGTCATCTCGAACGACAGGGCCAGCAGGCGCTCGGCCTGCAGCGCGGCGAAGTGCTCGGTGATCACCGCGAACAGCGCCTCGGCGACCCGGGTGCGGGTCTCCAGGTCGCGGCCGTGGCCGACCTTGAGGGTCATATGGACGAAGGCGTAGTCGTGCTTGCCGTCGGCCATGCGCCAGGTGTCCAGGCGCACCGCGCGGCTGCGGATACCGCCGAGGGGGAACACGCCGCTGGCGCCGAGGGTGGCGTGGACCTTCTCGAACAGGCCGGGCAGGTCGGCCTGCTGTTCGATGTTGTCGGTGATTTCAGCGATGAAGTGGGGCATTCATCAGACTCCTTCGTCGTAAAGCTTCAAGCGGTAAGCGGCAAGAAGGTTTGGCGTGGTGTTGGGGCAACGGCGAGCCGCTTTTTCTTATGGCTTGCCGCTTGCGGCTTGCAGCTGTGTCAAAGCGGGAAGATCGCGTTGATCTGGCCGGTGCCGGAACTGCCGAACGGTTCGGTGAGGACTTCCACCGGCTTGTCGTAGTCGGCGCCGCCGAGCAGGCCGAGGAGCATCGCGGTGTCGTGCATGCCGCCTTCGCCGTAGCAGTGCGCGGCGTAGTCCGGGAGCATCGCGCAGAACTCCTTGAAGCGACCCTGCTTCCACAGCTCGACCACGCGCAGGTCCACCTGCTTGTCGAACTCGCGGGTCCAGTTGTGGATGTTGGCTTCGGCGTTGCGATCGTCGGAGAAGCGGTGGGAGAGGGAGCCGGAGGCCAGCACCAGGACCTTGCGGTCGCTCTTCTCGATGGCGCGACGCACGGCGGCACCGAACGCCAGGCTGTCTTCCAGGCGATGCCAGGCGCACCAGGCGGCGATGGACACCACCTGCAGTTTTTCCTCTTCCGGCACGCCCATGTGCATGTAGCGCATCGGCACCAGGGTGCCGTATTCCAGCTCCAGGCTCGGGATGTTGTGGGCCTGGGTGCGGACCCCGGCGGCGTTGGCCTCGTCGGCGATCAACTGGCCGAGGGCCGGGCAGCCGGGGTATTCGAAGTCCATGTCGCGGATGAAATGCGGCAGCTCGTTGCTGGTGTAGACACCCTTGAAGTGCTCGCCGCAGTTGATGTGGTAGGCGCTGTTGACCAGCCAGTGCACGTCGAACACCACCGCGGTATCGGCACCCAGTTCGCGGGCGCGGCGGCCGATTTCCTTGTGCCCGGCGATTGCCGCTTCACGGCAGCCGTGGTGCTTGCCCGGCAGCTCGGACAGGTACATCGAGGGGACGTGGCAGACCTTGGCTGCCAGGACGACTTCGCCCATGAGTAACTCCTTCTTCTTGTCGTGCACGGACCTTGTGGGAGCTGGCTTGCCAGCGATGAGGCCCTGACTGACACCCTGCGGTGTTGTTGATGGCCCTATCGCTGCGGTGCGGCGGTCCGACAAGCCAGCTCCCACAGGGGTTTGAGGTTGCCTCGGGTTTCGAGGCAGCCTCATCTACCGATCACACGCCCCAGCGCGGAATGTGATGGCTGCCCATCGAGATGCACACGTTCTTGATCTCGGCGAACACTTCGAAGCTGTACTGACCGCCTTCGCGACCGGTACCCGAGCCCTTCACGCCGCCGAACGGCTGGCGCAGGTCGCGCACGTTCTGGCTGTTGATGAACACCATGCCGGCCTCGATGCCACGGGCCAGGCGGTGGGCCTTGCCGATGTCCTGGGTCCAGATGTACGAGGCCAGGCCGTACTCGGTGTCGTTGGCCAGTTGCAGCGCTTCGGCCTCGTCCTTGAACGGGATCAGGCAGACCACCGGGCCGAAGATCTCTTCCTGGGCGATGCGCATCTTGTTGTTCACGTCGGCGAACACGGTCGGCTGGATGAACTGGCCCTTGGACAGGTGCGCCGGCAGGTTGGCCGGACGCTCCAGGCCACCGGCGAGCAGGGTGGCGCCTTCCTCGATGCCGATGCGGATGTAGCCGGTGACCTTGTCGTAGTGAGCCTGGGTGATCATCGAGCCTACCTGGGTCTTCGGATCGGTCGGGTCACCGACGATCAGACGCTTGGCCCGTGCCGCGAACTCGGCGACGAACTGCGGGTACACGCTTTCCTGGATGAAGATCCGGCTGCCGGCGGTGCAGCGCTCGCCGTTCAGCGAGAAGATGGTGAACAGCGCGGCGTCCAGGGCGCGTTCCAGGTCGGCGTCCTCGAAGATCAGCACCGGCGACTTGCCGCCCAGTTCCATCGAGTACTTCTTCAGGCCGGCGGTCTGCATGATCTTGCGGCCGGTGGCGGTGCCGCCGGTGAAGGAGATCGCGCGCACGTCCGGGTGGCGCACCAGGGCGTCACCGGCGGTGGCGCCGTAGCCCTGGATGACGTTGAGCACGCCATTCGGGATGCCGGCCTCGACGGCCAGGCGACCCAGCTCGTTGGCGGTCAGCGGCGACAGCTCGCTCATCTTCAGTACCGCGGTGTTGCCCAGGGCCAGGCACGGCGCGGTCTTCCAGGTGGCGGTCATGAACGGCACGTTCCACGGCGACACCAGGCCACACACGCCGACCGGCTGGTACAGGGTGTAGTTGAGCATCTGGTCGTCGACCGGGTAGGTGTGGCCGTCCATGCGCGTGCAGACTTCGGCGAAGAAGTCGAAGTTGTGCGAGGCCCGCGGGATCAGCACGTTCTTGGTCTGGTGGATCGGCAGGCCGGTGTCCAGGGTTTCCAGCTCGGCCAGCTTCGGTACGTTCTGGTCGATCAGCTCGCCCAGCTTGCGCATCAGGCGCGCGCGTTCCTTGGCCGGGGTGTTGGCCCATTTCGGGAAGGCTTCCTTGGCCGCGGCAACGGCCTGGGCGACTTCCTCGGCACCGCCGCTGGCGACTTCGCCGATGGCTTCGCCGGTGGCCGGGTTGTAGTTGACGAAGGTGTCCTTGCTCTCGACCTCACGGCCGTTGATCCAGTGCTTGATCATGCTGCTCATGCCTCTTTGTTGTACTGAGCGAAGAACTCGGCTTCGCTGACGATGCGGTTGACCAGGCGGCCGACACCTTCCACTTCCACCACCACTTCATCGCCCGGGACCACGTCGGCCAGGCCTTCCGGGGTGCCGGTGGCGATCATGTCGCCGGGCTGCAGGGTCATGAAGCTGGACAGGTATTCGATCAGGTAGGGGATGTCGAAGATCATGTCCGCGGTGGTGCCTTCCTGCTTCAGCTCACCGTTGATCCAGGTGCGCAGGGTCAGCTTCGACGGGTCCGGCACATCGGCGACGTCGACGATCCACGGACCGACCGGGGTGGTGCAGTCGCGGTTCTTCACCCGCAGGTTGGGGCGGTAGTAGTTTTCCAGGTAGTCGCGGATGGCGTAGTCGTTGCACACGGTGTAGCCGGCCAGGTACTCCAGGGCGTCCTCGCGCTTGACGTTGCGCGCCGGCTTGCCGATCACGGCCACCAGCTCGCACTCGTAGTGCATGTACTTGACGTTGTCCGGGCGCCAGGTGATCTGGTTGTGGCCGGTGTAGGTGCCGGGCGACTTGACGAACGCCAGCGGCTCGGTCGGCGGCGTGAAGGCCAGCTCGGCGGCGTGGTCGGCGTAGTTCAGGCCGAGGGCGAACATGCTGCCGGTGGCCGGCGGCAGCCACTCCACCAGCGACTCGCCGATCAGCCGGCCGTCGGCCAGGCGCACGGCATTTTCGGCTTCGACGGTGACCGCGTGGACCGCGCCTTCGAAACGGATGCGAGCGTGTTTCATCAGTGGGCCTCCTGCTCGGCGACGATGGGGTTGGCCAGACGGCCGAGCCCGGTGATCTCGATTTCTACCTGGTCGCCCGGTTGCACGTCGGCGCGGCCTTCCGGGGTGCCGGTGATCAGCACGTCGCCTTCATGCAGGGTCATGAACTCGGTGATTTCCGCGATCAGTTGCGGGATGCCGCGCACCAGGTTGGCGGTGCTGTTCTGCTGGCGCACTTCGCCGTTGATGAACAGGCGGATGTCCAGGGCGTGCGGGTCGGCGACCTGCGCCACCGGCACCAGCTCCGGGCCGATCACGCAGAAGCCGTCGCGGCACTTGGCCTTGACCGCCGGGCGGTAGTAGCTCTCTTCCGGCAGGCTGAACTCGTTGACGATGGTGAAACCGGCGACGTGCTCCAGGGCCTGTTCGGCGCTGACGCGGCTGGCGCGCTTGCCGATCACCACGCCCAGCGCAGGACCTGCCTGCAGGCGCTCGATGCCTTGTGGATAGACCACCGGCTGGCCGTGGCCGTTGCGGGTGTTGGGGGTCTTGATGAACAGCACCGGCTTGACCGGTGGCTTCTGGTACGGCGCCTGTTCGAATTCGGCGAGACGCTGTTCCAGCAGCCCCTTGTAGTTCAGCGCGACGCCGAACAGGGTGCCGGTGGCAGCGTCATGCAGGGCACGGCTCATGCTCTTCTCCTGGCAATGGGCGGGACGACACAGGGTGCCCCGCGGGGATAATTGTTAATGTGTTAACGTTATAATTAAGATGTTAACGAAATGCAAGCTGCCGTTCGTTCCACGGGGCGGTAAGCTGGCGGGCAGAACAAGAAGCGGTACGAGGCAAATCCCCCATGAGCGATCGCACGCCGATCCCCAACATCAACATCGGCCAGGTCTACGACCAGCGCTACAGCGACTCGGAAGTGCACTACGACAAGCTCGGCAACCTGGCCGGGTTCTTCGGTCGCAACATGCCGGTGCACCGGCACGACCGCTTCTTCCAGGTGCACTACGTCAAGTCGGGGACGGTGCGGGTGTACCTGGACGACCAGCAGTACGTCGAATCCGGGCCGATGTTCTTCCTGACCCCGCCGACCATTCCCCATTCCTTCGTCACCGAGGCCGATGCCGACGGCCATGTGCTGACGGTGCGCCAGCAACTGGTGTGGCAGTTGCTGGAAGCCGATCCGGGGCTGGCGCCGGGACCGCAGGTGGCGCCGGCGTGCGTGGCGCTGAGTGGGCTGGAAGGGCATTTCGCCGCGGAAGCGCAGCGCCTGGAGGTGCTGTTCGACCTGCTGCGCGGCGAGGTGGAGGGCAAGGAAGCGGGGCGCGAGCCGGCGCTGCACAGCCTGACCCGCCTGCTGGTGATCAGCCTGCTGCGCCTGTGCGCCCGTTCATTGCCGGCGCGTACCACGCGCCACGAAGACCTGCAGATCTTCCATCGCTTCAACGAACTGATCGAGGCGCATTACCTGGAGCACTGGCCGCTGTCGCGCTATGCCGAAGGCATCGGGGTGACCGAGGCGCGGCTGAACGACGTGTGCCGGCGCATCGCCGACCTGCCGTCCAAGCGCCTGGTGCTGGAAAGGGTGATGCAGGAGGCCAAGCGGCTGCTGCTGTTCACCGGCAGTTCGGCGAACGAGATCTGCTACAGCCTGGGCTTCAAGGATCCGGCATATTTCAGCCGGTTCTTCTTGCGTTATGCCCAGGTGACGCCGGGGGAGTATCGGTTGCGGCAGGGAGGACTCCGCTGATTTTGAGCGCCCTATCGCTGGCAAGCCAGCTCCCACAGGGGGCTGCATGCACAGTACCTGTGGGAGCTGGCTTGCCAGCGATGAGGCCCGAAAGAGCAGCAAGAAACCTTAGCCTGCCGCTTTAAGCCCAGGCGCCACTGCCCGCTTCAATGCTGCCCGCTCCCCGCGAAAATGCGGAAGGATATGCTCGCCAAGCCGATACGCCTCTTCCAGGTGCGGATACCCGGCCAGGAAGAACACGTCGATCCCCAGTGCGTTGTACTCGCGGATCCGCGCCACCACGTTCTCGTAGCTGCCCACCAGCGCCAGCCCCGGCGGAATGCCGATGTAGCCGAAGCCGGCCCAGACGTTCGGGTAGATGAAGAAATCGTCGAAGCGCTTGCTCTCCTCGCGATCGCCGTATTGCTCCTCGTAGCTCAGCTTGCGCGCCGTGCGCAGCCCGGCATGGGCGGCCGCGGCCTTGATGGTGTTCTTCGCCACGCCTTCGTCGAAGAAGCGCTTGGCCTCGGCCAGTGCCAGTTCCTCGGTCTCGCGGGTGATCACGTCGATGGACAGGCCGAAGCGGATCTCGCTGTCGCGCCCGTACTTCAAGGCACGCTCGCGGATATCGGCGATCAGTTCGCGGATCTGGTCCGGGTGCTCGGCGCGCATCAGGTAGAAGTCGGCATGCTTGGCGGCGAACTCCCGCGCGGCGATCGACGAGCCTGCGGTGCAGATCAGCGGCAGCTCGGCCTTCTTCTGCGGGCCGCGCAGTCCACCGCCTTCGGCCTTGAAGAAGCGCCCGTCGTAGTGGAAGTTCTCCGACCCCCAGTAACCGCGCACGACATCCATGAACTCGGTGGCGCGCGCGTAGCGCTCGTCATGTTCGAAGAAGTCGCCGACCTGGCGCTGCACCGCGTCCGAGCCGCCGTTGATGATGTTCCAGATCAGCCGGTTGCCGGTGGCGCGCTGGTAGGTCGCGGCCTGCTGCACCGCCACCCAGGGCGTGTAGTGATAGGGCTGGAACGCCGCGACGTAGTTCAGCGTGCGGGTTTCCCGGGCCAGCAGCGAGCACACTGTCCAGGGTTCCTCGCCGTAGGGCGCGTTGACCATCAGCACGCCGCCGAAGCCGTTGATCTCGGCGGCCTTGGCGATCTGCCCGAGGTAGTCGATGTAGGTGAAGTGGTCGCCGACGCGGAAGCCCGAGACGGCACCGGTGCTGGCGCCGCCGGGGTGCCAGTCGCCACGGTTGCGCGGGTCGCCGGGGAGGAACTGGGTTTCGCCGTGCAGTGGCAGGCGGGTGAAGAATTCGATGCTCATGGGGCGCTGTCCTTATTGCACGCTGGGGTTGCAGACCGGGGCGATGGTTTCGCCGTTGAACACCTTGCGGGCGAACGGCAGGGAGTCCTTGAGCGAGGCGTTGACCGTCTCGCTGTGGCCGAGGCCCTTGTACAGGTGGCCCTCGACCACCGAGCCGGCCTTGCAGGCGTCCTGCATCAGGGCGACCTGGGTCGACGCGGCGGGGGTCTTGTCCTCGGCACCGGTGCCGATGAAGATCGGCTGCGCCAGCTTCAGGGTCGGGTAGCTGACTTGCGCCTGCCAGGCCTTCAACTGCTCGCCGTCATTGGCCTTGCGGGTGTTGGCCGGGGTCAGGCCGGTGCCGATCACGTCGGCGGTCAACTGCGCCAGGCAACTGGTGCGAGCCTGCTCGAACAGCGGCAGGGCCTTGTCGGTGTAGTAGTCGCGCGGGTCGATCCGCGGGTTGTACTGCTGCGCGGCGAGCAGGGTGTAGAAGCCGTAGGCCAGGGACGCATCGACCTTGTTCGGGTCCTGCTCGCCGACGTTCTTGCTGCCGACGGTGTAGATCACCCCGGTTCCGACGCTGCCCTTCAGGCCCAGGTCCGGCGCGTAGGTCGGCGCGTAGGCGGCCGAGGCGAAGGCACCGGCGCCGCCCTGCGACTGGCCGAGCACCAGTACCTTGTTGGCCAGGCCTGGCACGCCGCCGATCACCGCGCGGGCGGCGTCGAGGATGCCGTAGGCGGCCATGCGGTTGTTCAGCAGCGGATGGCCGCCGGGGGTGCCGAGGCCCTGGTAGTCGGTGGCGACGATGGCGTAGCCCTCGCTCAGCCAGCGCGCCAGGTACTGCACGTCACGATAGGAACGGCCGGCCCAGGACGGCGCGCAGACATCCGCCACGCCCACCGTGCCATGGCCCCAGGTGACCACCGGCCAGCCGCCGGCCGGTGCCTTGCCCTGGGGAATGAACAGCGCGCCGGAGACCGCGATCGGGGTCTTGCCGTCGATGCCATCGGTGGAGCTGTAGAGGATGCGCGTCTGCGCGGCGGCGCCGGGCAGGCTCAGGGTCTGTTCCAGCGGTTCGCTGCGCAGGAGCTTGCCGGGGGTGGCCGGGATGGCCTGGTCCCAGGTGTAGAACGCCGAGACCCGGCCATCGCCTTGCAGCGGGTCGGGTTTCGGCGCGTAGCTGTCCGCGGCCAGGGCGTTGAGGGCGAGGGTCAGCAGGCTGAGGCCGACGGTGAGGGAGCGAGGCAGTGTCATGAAGGGTCCTTGAACGAAACGACAGTCGGGAGCCCTTGAGCGAAAGCCATGCCAATTGTCCGGGAAAGCGCTGCAGGCCTTTAACGACGTGGCCTGTAGCAAAAGCGGGGAGGGCCGAGGCGGCGTGGCCATGCTGATCGTCGCGCAACGGTTGTTGGCGGGTTGCTGCTGGAGCAGCAATGTTGTTTTTGGAATATACAAATGCAAATTAATAATTATTTGTTCTAATTTGTTTCGTGCACTATGAAGGCGCGCCACCCATGCCAGGAATGCCCTCATGTCGCTGATTACCCATCCCCATGCCCGCGAGCTGACCAAGTCGGTTCGCGCCACCGTCCTGGTGTTCAAGGACCCGCGGTCCCAGGAACTGCTCAGTCGCATCGAGCGCCTGGCGCCCAGTGAAGCCAACACGCTGATCATCGGCGAGACCGGTACCGGCAAGGAGCTGGTCGCACGGCATATCCACCAGCTCAGCCGCCGTGGCCGCGAGCCGTTCGTCGCGGTGAACTGCGGGGCCTTCGCCGAGACCCTGGTGGAGAGCGAGCTGTTCGGCCACGAGAAGGGCGCCTTCACCGGCGCCACCAACGCCAAGGCCGGATGGTTCGAGGCGGCCAATGGCGGCACGCTGTTCCTCGACGAGATCGGCGACCTGCCGCTGAGCATGCAGGTCAAGCTGCTGCGGGTGCTGCAGGAGCGCGAGGTGGTGCGCCTCGGTTCGCGCACGCCGATCCCGATCAACGTGCGCCTGGTGGCCGCGACCAACGTCAACCTGGCCGATGCGGTGGTCGCCGGGAATTTCCGCGAGGACCTGTTCTACCGCCTGCATGTGGCGACCATCCGCCTGCCGCCGCTGCGCGAGCGTCCGGGGGACATCCTGCCGCTGGCCGAATTCTTCCTCGAGGAGCACTGCCAGCGCCTGGGCTACAACCGCGCCAGCCTGAGCCCGGAAAGCGAGCGCAAGCTGCTGGCGCACAGCTGGCCGGGCAACATCCGCGAGCTGGAAAACGCCATCCACCACGCCTTGCTGGTCTGCCGCCAGCAACGGGTGCAGCCGGGCGACCTGCACCTGGTGGACATGCGTCCGCTGGGAGGGCGCCAGGACGAGCCGGTGTTCGCCACGCAGCGCCTGCCGGCCGCGCCGCCGGACCTGGAAGCGGCGCTGACCGCGCTGTTCGAGCAGAACATCCCCGACCTCTACGAGCACATCGAGGAAACCGTGTTCCGCACCGCCTACCGCTTCTGCCACGGCAACCAGTTGCAGACCGGGCGCCTGCTCAACATCAGCCGCAACATCGTGCGCGCCCGCCTGGAGAAGATCGGCGAGCTGCGCAGCAGCCAGCATTAGATGAACAGCGTCAGGAACCAGTAGAGCCCGCCGGCCAGCAGGATCGACATCGGCAAGGTCAGCACCCAGGCCATCGCCAGGTTGCGGATGGTCCGGGCCTGCAGGCCCGAGCCGTTGGCGACCATGCTGCCGGCCACCCCCGAGGACAGCACGTGGGTGGTGGACACCGGCAGGCCGAAATGGTCCGCCGCGCCGATGGTGAACATCGCCACCAGCTCGGCGCTGGCGCCCTGGGCATAGGTCAGGTGGGTCTTGCCGATCTTCTCGCCGACGGTGACGACGATGCGCTTCCAGCCGACCATGGTGCCCAGGCCCAGCGCCAGGGCCACGGCGACCTTGACCCAGAGCGGAATGAAGCGCGTGGCGTTGTCGAGTTCCTGCTTGAACTGCTGCAGCGTCTGCCGCGTTCCGTCATCGACGTCGAGCAGATGGTGCTTGTCCATCAGGCGGATCGCCTCGCTGGTCAGGTACATGTCGTTGCGCACGTTGCTCACCGCTTCGGCGGGGATCGCCGCCAGCGAACCGTAGCCGGCCACCTGCTGGCCGATGCTGCCGGCCAGTTCGGCGAGTGCCGGAACCAGCAGGGGACCGGGTTCCGGGGCGCGGATGAAGGTGGTCAGCACCTCGCGCGGCTCGGCCTTGAGCAGCGGCTGGGTGGTATAGGCGGACAGCGCCTGGCGGGTGTCTTCGGCCACCACGGCGAACTGCTGGGCATGCTCGGCCGGCACGCTGCGATTGAGCGCATAGGCCATGGGCAGGGTGCCGACCAGGATCAGCATGATCAGGCCCATGCCTTTCTGCCCGTCGTTGGAGCCGTGGGCGAAGGACACCCCGGTGCAGGTGACGATCAGCAGGCTGCGGATCCACAGCGGTGGCGGTTGGTTGTCCACCGGCGCCTGGTACAGGGCGCGGTTCTTCACCAGCTTGCGCAGGACGAGCAGGAGCAGGGCGGCGCAGGCGAAGCCGAGCAGTGGCGAGAACAGCAGGGCATAGCCGACCTTGCTGGCCTGGGCCCAGTCCACCCCCGAGGTGCCGTCGCGCCCGTGCATCAGCGCATTGGCCACGCCGACGCCGATGATCGAGCCGATCAGGGTATGCGAGGACGAGGCGGGCAGGCCCAGCCACCAGGTGCCGAGGTTCCAGATGATCGCCGCCAGCAGCAGGGCGAAGACCATGGCGAAGCCGGCGGACGAGCCGACCTGGAGGATCAGTTCCACCGGCAGCAGGGCGATGATGCCGAAGGCCACCGCGCCGCTGGAGAACAGCACGCCGAGAAAATTCCACACACCGGACCAGACCACGGCGAAGCGCGCCGGCAGGGAGTGGGTGTAGATCACCGTGGCCACCGCGTTGGCGGTGTCGTGGAAGCCGTTGACGAACTCGAAGCCGAGGGCGATCAGCAGGGCCAGGCCGAGCAGCAGGAACGGGGTCCAGGTGGTGATCAGGGTGCCGCTGGCGCTGATGTCGCGCATCAGGCTCCAGGCGGTATAGAGCAGGGCGCCGAGCAGCAGGCTGCAGAAGATCACGGCGGGGGTACGGCTCGCGCGCGTACCGGAGGCGGGTGTTGCAAGCGCGCCCGCGGGAGGCAGGGCGCTGGTCTGAGTAGTCATGAACGGGTCCGGGTGTGACATTTCAGGCTCCTGCCTGTACCAGGGCAGCGTACCAGTGTAGGTCCGCTCGACCATGACGCCAGTCAATGAATCCGGGTGGTAAGCTCCCTTCATGGTGCTTATGGACGGGCTGGAATGATGGATTGCACGCGTGAAACCTCGACCCTGCAACTGGTCGCTGCCAGCGACGCGGACCTGCCCTTCGCCCGCGACCTGACCCGCCGCGGCATGCTGCCTTACTACTGCCAGTACGACCTGCTGTGGCTGGACGAAGCCTTCGACCAGGCCTGGGGCTGGCGCGAGCAGTGGCTGGTGCTGGGCGACGGACGGCGTCTGGGTTTCTGCAGCCTGAGCCAGGACAGCCGGGCACTGTATATCCGCGAACTGCATATAACCGAAACAGTTCGCGGCCAGGGCGTCGGCACCTGGGTGTTGCGTGAAATGAACAACTGGGCGGCGCAGCGCCGCCTGCCGTGGCTGCGTCTGACGGTGTTCAAAAACAATCCGGCCCGTCAGCTTTATCGGCGTGAAGGATTTCATGAAGAAGGCGAGGAGGAATGCTTCGTGCGCATGCAGCGATCCGCCCGCTGACGGCCTTCGAAAGGCGTAGGACGGCTTGTGCTGCAATTCGCATCGCAGGCATAGTGCGGGGTTATTGACGGCGCAGTGGATGTGCCGGTTTTTCCTACCCTCTAGTGGGTATTTTGCAAAGGATTATGTATTCAAATGAAGGGTATCGGACTACGTCTCAGGGAAGAACGCGAACGCCTTGGCCTCACTCAGCGGGCATTCGGCGATATCGGCGGGGTCGAGCCCAACGCCCAGGGCAAGTACGAAAGCGGTGAGCGCACGCCGCGTGCCGACTACCTCGCCGCCGTCGCGGCCAGTGGTGTCGATGCGCTGTACGTGTTGAGCGGGGTGCCGACCCCGGTGATGCTCGACGACCTGCGTCCGGGCGAGAACCATTTGCTGGATTGCTATCGCCGGTTGCAGCCGGCCGATCAGCACGCGGTAAGACATCTTCTGGAAAGCTTGGCAGGCGTTGCTATCGGGCCTGTAGGCAAAGTTGCCTCGGCCTGATCGGACAAAGCGCAACAGGAGTGTCGAAAAAATGAAATCTGACGTCATATTCATGACGCATTCTGCTAGGTTCACCACGCAATTTTTTGATAAGGTGGCGGGATCCAATTCAGACCGTAAGGCGAGGTGTCTGCTTGATTAGGGTTCTGGTGGTCGACGATCACGATCTGGTACGTACCGGCATAACCCGCATGCTGGCCGACATCGACGGTCTGCAGGTGGTGGGCGAGGCCGATTCCGGCGAAGCGGCGCTCAAGGTGACCCGCGAGCTCAAGCCCGACGTGGTCCTGATGGACGTGAAAATGCCCGGTATCGGCGGCCTGGAAGCCACCCGCAAGCTGCTGCGCAGTCACCCCGACATCAAGGTGGTGGCGGTGACCGTCTGCGAGGAAGATCCGTTTCCGACCCGCCTGCTGCAGGCCGGGGCTGCCGGTTACCTGACCAAGGGCGCCGGCCTCGACGAGATGGTCCAGGCCATCCGCCTGGTGTTCGCCGGGCAGCGCTACATCAGTCCGCAGATCGCCCAGCAACTGGCGCTGAAGTCCTTCGAGCCGAAGAACGCCTCGCCGTTCGACAGCCTGTCGGAGCGGGAAATCCAGATCGCCCTGATGATCGTCGGCTGTCAGAAGGTGCAGATCATTTCCGACAAGCTGTGCTTGTCGCCGAAAACCGTAAACACGTACCGTTACCGGATCTTCGAGAAACTCTCGGTCACCAGCGATGTGGAACTCACCTTGCTGGCGGTCCGCCACGGTATGGTTGACGCCAACCTCTGAACATGACCCCCGCGTTCGATCCAAGTGCTTTTCTGGCGACCTGCAGCGGCCGTCCGGGTGTCTACCGGATGTTCGACGCTGGCGGTCGCCTGCTCTACGTCGGCAAGGCCAAGAACCTCAAGAAGCGCCTGGCCAGCTATTTCCGCAAGACCGGGCTGGCGCCCAAGACCGCCGCCCTGGTCGGGCACATCGCCCAAGTCGAGACCACCATCGTCGCCAGCGAGACCGAGGCGCTGCTGCTGGAGCAGACGCTGATCAAGGAATGGCGTCCGCCCTACAACATCCTGCTGCGCGATGACAAATCCTACCCCTATGTGTTTCTGTCCGACGGCGAATTCCCACGGCTGGGCATCCACCGTGGTGCCAAGAAGCAGAAGGGCAAGTACTTCGGCCCGTACCCCAGCGCCGGGGCGATCCGCGAAAGCCTGAGCCTGCTGCAGAAGACCTTCCACGTGCGCCAGTGCGAGGACAGCTACTTCGCCAACCGCACCCGGCCGTGCCTGCAATACCAGATCAAGCGTTGCAAGGGGCCGTGCGTCGGCCTGGTGGAGCCGGGCGAATATGCCGGCGACGTGCGTCACTCGGTGATGTTCCTCGAGGGGCGCAGTCATCAGCTGACCAACGAGCTGAATGCCGACATGGAAAAGGCCGCCATGTCCCTGGAGTTCGAGAAGGCCGCCGAGCTGCGCGACCAGATCGCCCTGCTGCGTCGGGTCCAGGACCAGCAGAGCATGGAAGGGGGCAGCGGCGACGTCGATGTGGTGGCGGCCTTCGTCAACCCGGGCGGCGCCTGCGTGCACCTGATCAGCGTGCGCGGCGGGCGGGTGCTGGGCAGCAAGAACTTCTTTCCCCAGGTGGGCATCGAGGAGGAGGTGGCCGAGGTCATGTCGGCCTTCCTCGCCCAGTACTACCTGGGCAACGCCGAGCGCGAGCTGCCGGCGGAACTGATCGTCAACGTCGTGCACGAGGACTTCGACGCCCTGCGCGACGCCCTGGAAACCCTGCGCGGCCGCGAACTGGGCATCAGCCACCGGGTCCGCGGCACCCGCGCGCGCTGGCAGCAGCTGGCGGTGACCAACGCCGAGCAGGCGCTGATGGCCCGGCTCGCCAACCGCCAGCACATGGCCGCGCGCTTCGAGGCCCTGGCCGAGGTGCTCGGCCTGCCGGAAGTGCCGCAGCGCCTGGAGTGCTACGACATCAGCCATTCCAGCGGCGAGGCCACCGTCGCCTCCTGCGTGGTGTTCGGCCCGGAAGGCCCGCTGAAGTCCGACTACCGCCGCTTCAATATCGAGGGCGTCACCGCCGGCGATGACTATGCCGCCATGCAGCAGGCCCTGACCCGTCGCTACGGGCGGATCAAGGACGGCGAGGGCAAGTTGCCGGACGTGCTCCTGGTGGACGGCGGCAAGGGCCAGCTGAACATGGCCCGGGAGGTCATGCAGGCCTTGCAGGTGCCCGACCTGACCCTGCTCGGCGTGGCCAAGGGGGTGACCCGCAAGGCCGGTTTCGAGACCCTGTACCTCAACGACGTGCACCACGAGTTCACCCTCAAGGGCGATTCCCCGGCGCTGCACCTGATCCAGCAGATCCGCGACGAGGCCCACCGTTTCGCCATCACCGGCCACCGCGCCCGGCGCGGCAAGGCGCGGCGCACGTCGAGCCTGGAGGAAGTGGCCGGGGTCGGGCCGAAACGCCGTCGCGACCTGCTGAAACATTTCGGTGGCTTGCAGGAATTGTCCCGCGCCAGTGCGGAAGAAATCGCCAAAGCGCCGGGAATCAGCAAAAAGCTCGCCGAGTCGATTTATGACAGCCTGCATAGCGAGTAGAATGCCCGCTCACCTCGCAGCCAGTTGTCCCGATGAATATCCCGAACCTTCTTACCGTTCTTCGTGTACTGCTCATCCCGATCTTCATTCTGCTGTTCTACGTGCCGTATCACTGGAGCTACATGGCTGCCAGCAGCGTCTTCGCCATCGCCGCCGCCACTGACTGGCTGGATGGCTACCTGGCCCGGCGCCTGCAGCAGAGCACGCCGTTCGGTGCCTTCCTCGACCCGGTGGCGGACAAGCTGATGGTCGCGGTGGCCCTGGTCCTGCTGGTGCAGGTCCATGCCAACTTCTGGCTGACCCTGCCGGCGGCGGTGATCATCGGTCGCGAGATCGTCGTGTCGGCGCTGCGCGAGTGGATGGCCGAGCTGGGGGCGAGGGCGCACGTGGCGGTGTCGAACCTGGGCAAGTGGAAGACCGCCGCGCAGATGCTGGCGCTGGTGATCCTGCTGGCCAACCCGGCGGTGCTGAGCACCTGGGTGGTACTGGGTTATGCCTTGCTGATGATCGCCGCGGGCCTGACCCTGTGGTCGATGCTGCAGTACCTGCGCGCTGCCTGGCCGCACCTGCGCGAAGGCTCCGAGAAAAAATAAACTTTTTTGAATCAAAGGGTTGACGAATTATTTCAACTCTATACAATGGCCAACATCAAGACGACGCGGGAATAGCTCAGTTGGTAGAGCACGACCTTGCCAAGGTCGGGGTCGCGAGTTCGAGTCTCGTTTCCCGCTCCAGACATGGCGCTCCAGAGTACCGAAAGGTCTCTGGAGTGAAACGAAAAAAGGCCCTTAGGGGCCTTTTTTCGTTGTGTTGAAAATCACTGGAACCCGCTCGGATCCCTCCGAAACACTGAACTGTCCGTTCATCGATATCTTCTGCCCTTGTTGCGTTAGCCGGATACCCCCTGCGGCCCTAAGATGCACGGACACATGTTTGCGGCAGGATCTTCGTCATGGCTCGTTCCCGGCTTTTACCCGACAACTTCACCCTTACCCTGGTCGCGGTGGTGCTCACCGCGACCTTTTTCCCGGCCCAGGGCCAGATCGCCGTCGCGTTCGACTGGATCACCGACCTCGCCATCGGACTGCTGTTCTTCCTGCATGGCGCAAAACTGTCCCGCCAGGCCATTGTCGCGGGGGCGGGCCACTGGCGCCTGCACTCCCTGGTGTTCCTGTGCACCTTCGTGCTGTTCCCGCTGCTCGGCCTGGCACTGAAGCCGGTGCTGCTGCCGCTGGTGGGTGCTGAGCTGTACAAGGGCTTCCTGTACCTGTGCGCCTTGCCGGCCACGGTGCAGTCGGCCATCGCCTTCACCTCGCTGGCCAGAGGCAACATTCCCGCAGCGATCTGCAGCGCGGCAGCCTCGAGCCTGGTCGGCATCTTCATCACCCCGCTGCTGGTGGCCTTGCTGATGGGCGTGCATGGCGATGGCGGCTCGACGCTCGACGCGATCGGCAAGATCAGCGTGCAACTGCTCCTGCCATTCGTCGCCGGTCAGGTGGCGCGGCGCTGGATTGGCGAGTGGGTAGGGCGCAACAAGGCCTGGCTCAAGTTCGTTGACCAGGGCTCCATTCTCCTGGTGGTGTTCTCGGCCTTCAGTGCTGCCGTGGTGGGTGGCCTGTGGCAGCAGGTGCCGCCGCTGGTCCTGGTCGGGATCCTGGTGGGTTGCTGCCTGCTGCTGGCCCTGGCGCTGGGCATCACCGCACTGCTGGGCAAGTGGCTGGGCTTCAGCCTGGAAGACCGCATCACCATCCTGTTCTGCGGTTCGAAGAAGAGCTTGGCGACCGGCGTGCCCATGGCGCAGGTGCTGTTCGCCGGCAGCAGCATCGGCGTGCTGATCCTGCCGCTGATGCTGTTCCATCAGATCCAGCTGATGGTGTGTGCGTCGTTGGCGCAGCGCTATGCGCGGCGGCCGGATGAGCATGCTCCGGACGCGTCGGCCCTCGGACAGCAGGGACGTCAGTCCAAGGGGTGATGCAGCAGAGCACCCGTGACGGCCCTTGCCTCGATGTCGGCGCACACTGTGCTGACGTCGAGGCAAGGGCCTTTTCCATGGTGTCGAGGATTACTTCAAGGGAATGCTGTACGAGAGGATCAGGCGATTTTCATCGATATCGCCGGCAATGTCGGAGCGCATCGTCGCATTCCTCCAGCGAATGCCGAGATTCTTCCAGGGGCCGTCCTGAACCACATAGCTGACGTCCAGGTCGCGCTCCCATTCCCGCCCCTCTTCGCCATGAAGCGCATACTGGTCACCCCTGAGGTAGCGCACCAGCGCGGTCAGGCCTGGCACGCCGAGCGCGGCGAAGTTGAAGTCGTAGCGTGCCTGCCAGGAGCGTTCTCCGGGTCGGGTGAAGTCCAGGACCTGGACGACGTTGGCGACGTTCGAATCGGCATCCTGCAGGTGCGGGAAGGGCGAGTCGCCGTGGTTGCGCTGGTAGCCCAGGCGCAGGGTATGCGGCCCCCGGCCGGCGGACACCCAGGAGGTGAGCAGGCGGCTGTCGATATCGCCCGCACGCTGGCGGCCCGCCTCGCGGCTGTCGAAATAGCCCAGGTTGGCGGTCAATGTCCAGTCGTCCAGTTTCTGGCTGCCGTTGTAGCCGAAATAGTGCTGCTGGTAGGTGTCCGCGAGCTCCGCGTACCAGTAGGCCAGGCTGCTGTGCGGGGACACCTGCCAGGTGCTGCCGAAGTAGTCGAAGCGATCGCTGCTGACGCCGTAGTTGGCGGCAACGAAGTCATCATGATTGGCGCTGCTGTCGCGGTAGTTCACGCTGGTCAGCCGACCGGCTTCCAGCACCCAACCGTCCAGGTCCCGCGACTCCAGGGTCAGGCCGTTGAACAAGGGCGTCAGCAGGCGCGCGTCGCTGGTGAGCAGGATCGGCGAGCGCGGCGTGAATCCCCCATACTTGATCTCGGTCTTCGACACTCTTGCCTTCAGCCGACCGGAGACGTCGCTGTAGCGGTCGGGGCCGGCATCGCCGAAGCGGTTGGGCAGCAGGCCGGTGCCGGCGCGGTCATCCGCCGAGTCGAGCTTGATACCCAAGGCGCCATACAGATCGAGGCCCAGGCCGATCACCCCGTCGGTGTAGCCCGAGCGGGCGTCCAGGGCGAAACCCTGGGCCCATTCCTCGCGTTTGGACTGCGCTGCACCGTCCTGGCGGAAATCCCGGTTGAAGTAGAAGTTGCGCATCGTCAGGTTGACGCTGGCATCGTCGATGAAGTCGGCGCTGGCGGCCAGGGGTAGGCAGCCGAGCAGCAGGGGCGCGAGGTTTGCGGGTGTGCGCAAGGCATTGCGGTAGGTCATGGCAGGTGGTCCTGTTTTTCTTGTTTTCAGGGGAGGTCCTCGCGCCGGCAGGCCGGCGCGATGAACGGGGAGAACGGGTGGAGCCGGGGTATCAGGGGCGGATCGCGACCCGATAGCGATCGACCTTGTCCCAGTCGATATCGGTGCCATTGCCAGGCAGGCTCGGCACCTGCATGCGGCCATCGCGAATGCACGGCGGGTTGCGGCACAGGCTGTCGGCCACATCCAGGTAGAACAGCATCTCGTTGGGCAAGGCGATTTGTTCGAAGGCTGCCGCCAGTTGCAGGCAGGCGGCCGTGCCAACGGTGGTTTCCGACTGGGTGAGGATCTGCAGCCTGACGTTGTAGGCTTCGGCCAGGTGGATCATCTTGCGTGACAGAGTGAACCCCGAACGCGGCAGTTTCAGGCCGATGCGCGTCAGCGCGCCCAGTTCGAGCTGACGACGGACATCGGCCAGGGTGAACACGCTTTCGTCGCCGAGCAACGGCACCGAGACACTTCGCGACAGCGCCAGGCGGCCAAGATCGTCACTGGCCGCCATCGGCTCCTCGATACAGTCGAGCACGCCTTCGAGCTCCTTGAGGACGCGCCGGGCAACCTCCCGGTCGTACTGCATGTTGGCATCAATGTAGAGTCGCACGTGTGCCGGGACATGCTCGCGCATGCGCTTGAGCAGGCGCACGTCGCCCTGGGGATGGGTGCCGCCCTTGATCTTGAAGGCGAAGAACCCCTCGGCGACCTTGCTCACCAGCTCTTCGAGCATTGCATCCTCGTCCTGCTGGCCAATCATGTGGACCAGGTCCACCTCATGACGCACCGGGCCACCGAGCAGGCGGTGTACCGGCAGGCCGAGCAGCTTGCCGTTCAAGTCATGCAGGGCGACATCGACGGCATTGCGCGCGCCTGGATTGTGGGCAAGGGCGGCCATCTTGCGATGGATCTTCTCCAGGGCGAAGGAGTCCTCGCCAATCAGCAGGGGGGCCAGGTAGCGGGTCAGGGCGAAGTACACCGACTCCTGGGTTTCGCCATAGATCATCGGGCGCGGAATGGCTTCGGCGACACCCTGAGTGCCATCCTCGCCGGTGATCTGCAGCAGGACCCAGTCCACCTTGTCCATGTAGCCGGCGGCCCACTTGGTCGGTCGCAACAACGGGATCTCGAAGGGGATGGCTTCGACGCGGGTAATCAGCATGGCGGCAGTCCTCAGCGAATGATGTCTTCGAGCGAGCGGCCAGCGGTTTCAGGGCCACAGAGAATGATCGGGATCATCAGCACGCCGAGGCCGACGGCGATCAGCAAGGCGGTAGTCACGTTCGACCACTGCGCGACCAGGCCCAGTACCGTCGGTACGAACAGCGCGGTGGCCTTGCCGATGCTGACCGAGAAACCGAGGCCGATGGTGCGCAGGTGGGCCGGGAAGATCTCGCTGGTGTAGGTAATGTAGACGCCGGCGACGCCCAGGCTGGTGCCGATCAGGACGCCCGGCAGCAGCAGGTCGTTGAAGGCTACGGGTTGGCCGCTGCGCAGCATCAGGTTGAGCCAGACCACCGCCGCCACGCCGAGTAGTGTGTACAGGCTCAGCACCAGCTTGCGGCCGACGCGGTCGGCCAGCGGGCCGGCAATTAGGTAGCCCAGAGTGCCGACGCCCCAGGCGAACATGACGAACTGGGCCGATTGCATCTTGTCCATCTTGAAGTCCATGACGATGGCACTGGGCACCCAGACCACCAGGCCATAGGAAAAGATCGCGCCGAATACATGCAGGCCCGTGGCGATCAAGGTGTAGCGGCGGTACGCGGCGCTGAACAGCAGGCCGAAGCCTCTCTTGCCCAGGGCGTCCGTCGCGTGCCCGGCGGGTTGCGGTGCGCGGCCGGCGCTCCAGCTGTCGCTTTCCTTCAGCCATTTCATGATCGGGATACACAGCAGGATCGGCACCACCAGCACCAGGAAGCACGCCCGCCAGCCGAACCCGAGCCAGGTGAACAAGGCGAACAGGCCGCCGGCGAGGAAGTAGCCGACAGGGTACCCCGCCTGCATCAGGCCCATGGCCAAGCCGCGCTTGCGGGCCGGCACCATCTCCGACAGGTAGGCGGCACCGATGGGCCACTCGCCACCGGCCCCGGCGCCGGTGAAGAAGCGTCCGAGCGCGACGACCCAGGCATGGTGGGCAATACCGACCACGCCGGTGAATACCGAGAAGATGCTGATGCAGATGCACATGCCGATGCGTCGTCCGCGACGGTCGGCAATGATCGGTATCAACAGCGCACCCAGTACCGAGCCACACAGGAACAGCGATGCGATCAGCCCCATGGTGGGCAGTGACAGGTCGAATTCCTCGCGGACCTGCGGCAGGGTCAAGGAGTACATGGTGCTGTCGGCGGCGTCCACGACCCAGGCCAGGAACACCAGCAACAGTACCCGCCTGGCCATCGGCGTCATGGTTTCGCGTGGCACTGGCGCAGCCGCGCCTTGCCCGATCTCGCTGTCGAGCGGATGAGGATGTGACATGTGTCGCTCCGTCTTGTTTTTATTGGAAGGGCCGGTCGTGCCGGCAGGACATCACGCGACAAACGATGGAATAACTTTGATTCGATGTGTAATACCAAGTTCTTCATTGTTGATACATGAAGCGAATCAGCGTTGCGTGCGTCCCACGCCGTTGGGCAGCGACGGCTCGCCGGCCTGGGCCAGCGCCAGCTCGCGAAAGCGCTTGGCCACGGCGGTTTCATAGTGCGGGTTGAACGCCAGGGCGAGGCCGATGGAGGGTTGCCCCGGTTGCCGCTCGATGGAACGGAACACGACGTTCTCCAGCGGCCTCAGGGCCGCATTGCCCGGAACCAGAGCAACGCCCAGGCCGCTGGCGACGAGGAACAGCACGGTCTGGACCTGCACGGCTTCCTGGGCCACCCGCGGAAAGATCCCGGCTTCCTCGAACAGCAGGCTGACCAGCGAATGCAGGCCCGGCACGACATTGGCGGTGTAGTGGATGAACGGATGCTCGGCAAGATCGCTCAGGGTCAGGTCCTTCCTGGCTGTCAGCGGATGGCCGGCGGGCAGTGCGGCGACGAAGCGGTCCCGTTCGATCACCAGGTACTCGACCTGGCTGCGCCGGGTCAGCGGCACGCGCACGATACCGATATCGATGCGTTGCTGTTCCAGGGCGCTGATGATCCAGGTGTTGCTCTCCTCGGTGCAGGTCATCACCACGTTGGGGTAGTTGTCGCGAAACGACGGCAGCAGCTTGGGCAGCAAGGCGTTCTTCGCCGACCCGACGAAGCCGATGCGCAGGATGCCGGACAGGCCGGCCGCCGTGGAGCGGGCGATGCGTGCCACTTCCTGGGCATGGAACAAGGTCTGCCTGGCTGATTCCAGCACCGCTTCGCCCTCGCGGGTCAGTTGCACGTCATGGGTGGTGCGGTTGAACAGCTTCACCCCGATTTCATCTTCGAGCTTGCGGATCGAAACCGACAGCGGCGGCTGGCTCATGAACAAGCGCTCGGCGGCGGCGCGGAAGTTGAGGGTTTCCGCGAGGACGACGAATTGCTGGAGCTGGCGTATTTCCATGGTGATACTCCATTCATATCAAGAGTTCGGTATTTAATACTACAGCTCGAATTTTTCCGTGGCAGTCTTTTCTCACCACGAGCGCATCGCTCGATACAAGAACAACAAGGTGGAGATTGTCATGTCATCAGCTCGTGCTGATTCTCTGGAAAAGCTGTTCCGTCCGCGTTCGGTCGCCATCCTCGGCGCCTCCAACGACACCGCGCGCATTTCCGGGCGAGCCCTGCATTACCTGCTCAAAGCCGGTTACGACGGCCGCGTCTATCCGGTCAACAACAAGCGCGACATGGTCCAGGGCCAGCCCGCGTTCGCCTCGCTGGAGGCGGTGCCGGAGGTGCCGGACATCGCCCTGATCTGTCTGCCCTCCGCACTGCTGGAACAAGCCCTGCACGAGTGCATCGCCAAGGGTGTGGGCGCGGCGGTGGTGTATGCCGCCGGCTTCGCCGAATCAGGCGAACAGGGGCAACGGCTGCAGGAGTCGCTCAAGGCCATTGCCAGGCAGGGCAACCTGCGCCTTCTGGGGCCTAACTGCCTGGGCCTGCTCAACGCCCACAGTGGTTTCATCGGTACCTTCAGCAGCGCCTTCGATGAACACCTGCCCACCCCGGGGCCGGTCGCCGTGGTCAGCCAGAGCGGCGCCTACGGTGGGCATGTGGCCTACCTGTGCCGCAAGCGCAACATCGGCATCGGCTATTGGGTCTCCACGGGTAACGAGATGGACATCGATGTCGCCGACTGCATCGCCTGGCTTGCGGTGCAGGACGATGTCGCGGTGATCGTCGCCTACGCCGAGGGCGCGCGGGATGGCGAGCGCTTGCGCGAGGCGCTGCGCCTGGCCCATGCCCGGCGCAAGGCGGTGATCTTCATGAAGGTCGGCGACTCCAGCATGGGCGCCGTGGCCGCGCAATCCCACACGGCCAGCCTGGCGGGCGCCGATGCGGTCTACGATGGCCTGTTCCGCCAGTACGGCGTGTACCGGGCACGTACCACCGAAGAACAGGTGGATGTGGCCTACGCCGCCAGCCGCGGGCGTTACCCGCACAGCCGCAGCCTAGGCATCATCACCGTCTCCGGCGGTTTCGGTATCCAGTTGTGCGATGCCGCCGAACGCAGCGGGCTGGAGGTCGCCAGCCTGCCGGAAGCCGGACGGGCCAAGCTGCGCGACATCAATCCGATGGGCAGTGACAACAATCCCTGCGACACCACCGCCGGCTGGCTCAACGACATGAGCCTGATTACCCGCACCTTCCAGGTAATGTACGCCGACGGTGGCTACGACAGCATCATCGGCTCCTTCACCATGCTCCCCGATTCGCCGACCTTCGGCGCACGTATCAAGGACGCGATCCAGGCGGGGACCGAGGCTTTCCTCGACCGGCCGACGGTGCTGTGCATGGAGGCCCGGCCCGAGGTGGTCAGGGCCTACGAGGAGGCCGGGTTCCTGGTGTTCGACGACTCGGAGCGGGCGGCGCGGGCCATTGGCGCGCTGGCGACCTTGCGCGAGGGCTTCGAGCGCCCGGCCGCGTGCCTTGAGGAGGAGAGTGCCTGCCGTTTGCCAGAGGGGCAGGGTGTGCTCTCGGAAATCAGTGCACAACGGATACTGCGCGAGGCCGGGGTGCCGTTTCTGCCCACCGAACTGGTCGCCAGCGCCGATCAGGCCGCGACCGCTGCGGCGCGCCTGGGCTTTCCGGTAGTGATGAAGATCGTCTCGCCCGACATCCTGCACAAGACCGAGATCGGCGGTGTCCTGCTGTCGATCGACGACCCGGCACAAGCACGCGATGCCTACGAACTGCTGATCGAGCGGGCGGCGCGGGCGTGTCCCGAGGCGCGGGTGGAAGGGGTGCTGGTGGTGCCGATGGCGCGCAAGGGCGTCGAGACCATCATCGGCGTCAACCACGATCCGGCATTCGGCCCGGTGGTCATGTTCGGCCTCGGCGGTATCTTCACCGAGCTGTTCAAGGACGTTGCCTTCCGCGCGGCACCGTTCGACAAGCCCGAGGCCCTGCGCATGATCGCCGAGACCAAGGGGCATGCGCTGCTTTCCGGCTTCCGTGGCGCGGCAGCGGCGGATGTCGATGCCCTCGCCGAGGTGCTGGTCAGGGTTTCCCGCTTCGCTGCCGCCAACGCCGATACCTTGCAGACCCTCGACCTCAATCCGGTGGTGGTACTGGAACAGGGGCAGGGGCTGTTTGCCCTGGATGCCGTGCTGATAGGGCGGGGGGACTGATATGGTTTTCGATCACCGGGCGCTGCTCGAGCGCGCCTTCCCGCCCGTCGAGCAGCACCTGACGCCGCAGGATTGCCTGCGCTATGCGCTGTCGCTCGGGCTCGGCAGCGATCCTGTCGATGCCCTGCAACTGCTGTATGTCTACGAAGAGCACCAGCGGGCCTTTCCCACCTTGCCGATGGTGCTCGGCTACCCGGGTTTCTGGGCGCGTGAGCCGGACACCGGCATCGATTGGCGGCGGCTGGTGCATGCCGAGCAATCGATGACCCTGCACCGGTCGCTGCCGGTCAGCGGCACGGTGATTGGCTACAACCGCGTCACCGGGATCATCGACAAGGGGCGCGACAAGGGCGCCTTGCTGTACCAGGAGCGGCGGGTGGTCGAGGCGTCCAGCGGTGAACTGCTGGCCACGGTCAACCAGGTCAGCCTGCTGCGCGGCAATGGCGGCTTCGGCGGCCCGGCGGGCCCGGTTCCGGCCCCCCATGCCGTGCCGGAACGCGAGGCCGACGGGGTCTGCGACCTGCCGACTTTGCCCCAGGCGGCGCTGTTGTATCGCCTCAACGGCGATTACAACCCGCTGCATGCGGACCCGGCAGTGGCTGCCGCCGCCGGTTTCCAACGGCCGATCCTGCATGGCCTGTGCACCCTGGGCATCGCCGTGCATGCGCTGCTGCGCAGCCTGTTGCGCTATGACGGGGAACGGATCGGACGCCTTGGCGTGCGCTTCAGCGCGCCGTTCTACCCCGGCGAAACCCTGCGCACCGAGTTCTGGGTAGACGGCGACCAGGTGTCGTTTCGCAGCCACGCCCTGGAACGCGGCGTGACGGTGCTCAACGCCGGCTACATGACCTTGCGGCCAGCCTGATCCGGCTGACGCGACAAACACTACACAATAAGAGGAAAAGGGTTATGGATCTTGGACTCCACGACAAGGTGGCACTGGTGACCGGTTCGGCACGCGGCCTGGGCGCCGCCACGGCCTGGCGCCTGGCACGCGAGGGCTGCAAGGTGGTGATCACCGATATCAGCGCCGAGGGCGCCAATGCCACGGCAGCGGCGATGCGCGCCGAGGGCCTGCAGGCGGTGGCGATCGTCGCCGACATCACCTCCCGCGAGCAGGTCGAGTCGCTGGTGCAGCAAACCGTCGATACTTTCGGCGGCATTCACATCCTGGTCAACAACGCCGGTTTTCCGCGCGACGGCCTGCTGACCCGGATGAGCGAGGACGACTGGGACCAGGTCATCGCGGTGATCCTCAAGGCCGCCTACCTGACCTGCAAGGCGGTCATGCCGCACTTCATCGAGCAGCGTGGCGGACGCATCATCAACATTTCTTCACGGGCCTACCTGGGCAACCCGGGGCAGGCCAACTATTCGGCGGCCAAGGCCGGCATCCTCGGCCTGACCAAAGCCCTGTCCCTGGAGGAGGGACGCTACAACATCACGGTGAATGCGGTGGCCCCGGGCTTCGTGGAAACCGAAGCGGTACGCGCCCTCGGGCACTTCGAGAAGATCAAGGAGGCCGCCATCAATGGCTGCCCGCTGCGTCGCACCGGCCAGCCCGAAGACATTGCCGATGCCGTGGCATTCCTGGCCTCCGAGCGGGCGGGTTTCATCACCGGTGAGACCCTGCATGTGACCGGCGGCCGGTACGGTTGAGCCCGCTGCGGCGGTGTCTTCGCCACGCCTGAAGGCGCCGCCGCAAACGGCTTTTGCTCAAGCAAGAACAACAACAATAAAGCGGAGAAAAACCATGAAATCATCGAGCCCCTCGCTCGGCGACAGCGTCGTGCACGCCACTGCGGCAACCACGACAAAACGTTCCAGAGCGCGCTACCTGATCGTTGCCCTGCTGTTCATCGTTTCCATGTTGAACAATGCCGACCGGGCGATCCTGTCGATCACCGGTACCGAAATCCAGTCCTCGCTGGGCATGGATGCGATCACCCTGGGCTACCTGTTCTCGTCCTTCGCCTGGGCCTACATGCTGGCGCAGATTCCGGGTGGCTGGCTGATCGATCGCTTCGGCTCCAAGCGCGTGTATGGCGGCGCCATCTTCCTGTGGTCGTTCTTTACCCTGCTCCAGGGGTTCGTGCCAATCCTCGGCGTGGGGGCGGCGATGGTCGCGCTGTTCGTGCTGCGCATCGCCGTGGGCCTGGCGGAAGGACCGACCTATCCGAACAACAGCCGGGTGGTCTCGGCCTGGTTCCCGTCGTCCGAGCGCGCCACCGCCTCGGCGATCTTCAACTCCGCGCAGTACGCCGCGGCCGTGGTCTTCACCCCCTTGATGGGCTGGCTGACCCACGCCCATGGCTGGCCTGCCGCGTACATCGTCATGGGCGTGCTGGGCATGGTCATCGCCCTGGGCTGGATGGCCTTGTTCCACTTCCCCACGCGCCACCCGCGGGCCAATCCGGCCGAGGTCGAGTACATCCGCGCCGGCGGTGGGATGGTCGACATGGACAGCGCGCCGTCGGCGAAGAACGAGCCTGCGGTACAGACGTGGGCGTGCCTCAAGGAACTCCTGGGCAACCGCATGCTGCTGGGGGTGTACATCGGCCAGTTCGGCATCACCACCATCGTCTATTTCTTCCTGACCTGGTTCCCGATCTACCTGATCAAGGGCTTGAACATGCCGATCATGAGCGCGGGCTTCGTTGCCGCTATTCCGGCGGTGTTCGGTTTCCTCGGCGGCGTGCTGGGCGGCGTGGTGTCCGACTGGCTGCTCAAGCGCGGGCATTCGGTGACCTTCGCGCGCAAGTCGGTGATCGTGGTCGGCATGCTGCTGTCGATGTCCATCGTGCTGTGCAACTGGGCTGGCACGAACCAGAACCTGGTCATCCTGTGCATGACCCTGGCGTTCTTCGGCAAGGGCGTCGGCAGCCTGGGCTGGACCGTGGTCGCCGACACCTCGCCGAAGGAGGCGGCGGGCCTCGCCGGCGGACTGTTCAATACCTTCGCCAATGCCGCCGGGATCACCACGCCGATCGTGATCGGCTACCTGGTGCAGAGCACCGGGTCGTTCGACGGGGCGTTGATCTACGTCGCCGCCAATGCACTGCTGACGATCTTCAGCTTCCTTTTCATCGTCGGACCGATCAAGCGTGTCCAGCTCCGGCGTTCAGCGCAGGAGCAGGCAGAATGAGTACGACGTTCGAAGCACTGGATATCGATCACCTGCGTACCTGGATCGGCCGCAGCGAGGTCCGGCAGGAGACCCTGGCGCCGGCGCCGATGGCGGGCCTGGCCGCCTTGCTCGACCATGCAGGCCCGCCCTGGCCGGATGGGCAGGTCGCTCCCCTGGGGCACTGGTTGTACTTCCTGTCGCCGGCGCGACAGAGCCAGCTGGACGTCGACGGTCATCCGCTGCGCGGTGGTTTTCTGCCGCCCGTGCCCTTGCCGCGGCGGATGTGGGCGGGCGGTACGCTGACCTTCATCCGTCAGCCGCAACTGGGTGAAACCGTGCGGCGGCGATCGACCATCGAGGATGTCCAGGGCAAGCAGGGCAGGAGCGGTCGCCTGGTTTTCGTCAAGGTCCGGCACGAACTGTCTGCCGGCAGCGAGCCGATCCTGTCCGAGGTCCAGGATATCGTCTATCGCGAGCAGGCCAGCGTGGTGGCGGTGGAAACCGACATCCAGCCCGACCTGCTGCCGCCTTTGGACTGGCAGCGGGAGGTGCACCCTGATCCGGTGCTGCTGATGCGCTACAGCGCACTGACCTTCAACGGGCACCGGATCCACTACGACCGCGATTACGCCCGCATCTGCGAAGGCTACGCTGGACTGGTGGTGCACGGCCCGCTCAGCGCAACGCTGTTGCTCGACCTGTTCCTGCGTCATCACCCGGGCGCGCGGATCACCCGCTTCGCCTTCCAGGGCCGGCGCCCCCTGCTCGACACCGGCCCCTTGCGCCTGGTCGGCCGCGCCGTGCCTGGCGGCGCGCAGCTCTGGGCTCTGGACGAGCAGGGACGCATCGGCATGAGCGCCGACCTGGAGGTGGCATGAGCAGGCCTGTAGCCGATTGGCGTTCGTTGCTTTTCGTCCCCGGCAACCAGCCAAGGCTGATCGAGGGGGCCCACAAGCGTGGCGCCGACGCCTTGATTCTCGACCTCGAAGACGCCGTGCCGGTGCCGCACAAGCCGGCGGCGCGCGCAGGCCTGGTCGAGGCGGTCCGCTTGCTGGAGCAGCAGGGGCTGGACGTGGTGGTGCGGGTCAATGCGGACTCGCCGTCATTGCTCGAAGACCTGCAGGCCTGCCGCGCGGCGGCGGTGAGCACGGTGATGCTGCCCAAGGTGGCAGCGCCGGAGCAACTGGCGGCGTTCGAGGCGCATCTGGCCAGCGTCACCGACGCATCGGGCCCTGTCTTCGACCCTGCGCTCATTGCCTTGATCGAGTCGCCTGCGGGCGTGTTCAGCGCCAATGCCATTGCCGCGCTGCCGCGGGTGACGGCCCTGGCCCTGGGCAGCGAAGACCTTGCCCTGGCCATGGGCGTCGCGCCGTCGGCCGCCAGCCTGACCCTGCCGTGCCAGTGGCTGGCCCTGGCGGCGGCCGCGCACGGCAAGCGAGGCTATGGGCTACCCGCCTCGCTGGCGGATTTCAGCGACCAGGCGGCGTTGCTCGGCGCTGCCCGGACGGCACGAGCGACCGGCTTGCACGGAGCGTTGTGCATCCATCCGGCCCAGGTCGTCATGGTCAACCAGGCGTTCGCACCTTCGGCTGCTGACATGGATTGGGCGCGCCAGGTCGTCGAGGCCTGGGCCGAGGCGCGAGAGGGTGTCGCCCGCCTGGGCGAAACGATGATCGACAGGCCGGTGATCGAGCGCGCCCGCCTGCTGCTGCAACGAGGAAACCGACCATGACCGCGACCGTGCATTGCCACGTCGAGCATCATATTGCCGTACTGACCCTGAGCAACCCGCCGTTGAACGTGGTGACCCGCGAGCTCACCCTGGCCCTGCAGCAGCACCTGGACGCGCTGCGCCAGCGCGACGATGTGCACGCACTGGTCATCACCGGCGAGGGCAGCAAGGCGTTCTGCGCCGGCTCCGATATCGCCGAATTCTCGCAATGGCTCGAACCCGGGCGCATCGTCCCGGAAAAGCTGGCCTTGCAACATGAAGTGTTCGGGCAACTCGACCACTACCACAAGCCCGTGGTCGCCGCGCTCAACGGCCTGACGTTCGGCGGTGGCCTGGAAATCGCCCTGTGCTGCGACCTGCTGGTTGCCGAGCGCCAGGTGCGCCTGGCGCTGCCGGAAATCAAGCTGGGGGTGTTCCCCAGCAGCGGTGGGCCGCTGCGTGTCGTGCGGCGCGTGGGCGAAGGGCGCGCACGGGAGCTGATGCTGCTGGGCGAGCCGATCGATGCGGCGGCCGCGTTGCACTGGGGCCTGGTGAACCGCGTGGTCGATACCGGCCAGGCATTGCCCACGGCGCTGCAACTGGCCGCCCGCCTGACCGAGCGTCCCCCCTTGGCCTACCGCTTGTGCAAGGCGGTGATCGCTGCCTCTGCCGACCTTGGCGAAGCCGAAGCATTGGCACTGTCCCTCGCGGCGAGCGCCGAGGCCTTCGCCTCCGATGAATGTGCGGAGGGCGTGCGCGCCTTCCTGGATAAACGACCCACCCGTTTCCGAGGCGGCCTGTCCGCCATCGAGGAGTGATTCACATGAGAAGAGCAGCCATCGTCGCTCCGCTGCGCACCCCCATCGGTGCCTTCGGCGGCAACCTCAAGAGCGTACCTGTCGAGCAACTGGGCGCCACCGTCGCCCGTGCCGTGGTCGAGAAAGCCGGACTCGACCCGGCACTGATCGAGGACGTGGTCTTCGCCCATTCCTACGCCAACGGCGAGGTGCCCTGCACCGGGCGCTGGGTCGCCCTGCAGGCCGGGTTCCCGATCGAGGTGTCGGGCATGCAACTGGACCGTCGCTGTGGCAGCGGTGTGCAATCCATCGCCACCGCCGCGATGATGATCCAGAGCGGCGTCGCCGATGTGGTCATGGCCGGCGGCGTGGAAAGCATGAGCAACGTCGAGTACTACACCACCGACATGCGCTGGGGCAAACGGGCCGGCACGGTGAAGTTTCACGATCGCCTTGAGCGTGGCCGCGAGCGCTCCCAGCCGGTCGAGCGTTTCGGCGCCATCAGCGGGATGATCGAGACTGCCGAGAATCTTGCACGCAAGTACGCCATCAGCCGGGAGGAGGCCGACCTCTTCGCCTTGCGCAGTCAGCGCAATGCCGCCGAGGCCTGGGCTAGCGGCCGCTTCGACGAGGAAGTGACACCGGTCAGCGTGCCCCAGCGCAAAGGGGAGCCGCTGCTCGTGACCCGTGACGAGGGCATTCGTGTCGATACCACCCTGGAGTCCCTGGCGCGGCTCAAACCGCTGATGAAGGATGGCACCGTGACGGCTGGCAACGCCTGCCAGCAGAACGATGCGGCTGCCGCTTGCCTGGTTGTCGCCGAGGACAAGCTGCACAGCCTCGGGCTGACCCCCATCGGTTTCCTGCACGGCTGGGCCGTGGCCGGTTGCGAGCCGAGTGAAATGGGCATCGGCCCGGTGCCGGCCGCGCGCAAGTTGCTGCGCAAGCTCGGTCTGCGTCTCGACGACATGGGCCTGGTGGAAATCAACGAAGCGTTCGCCTGCCAGGTGCTGGCGGTCCTCAAGGGCTGGGACTGGCACGACCTGGACAAGCTCAATGTCAACGGTTCGGGGATCTCCCTGGGACATCCCGTGGGGGCCACGGGCGTGCGCATCATGACCACGCTGTTGCACGAGATGCAGCGCCGTGGTGCCCGCTACGGCCTGGAAACCCTGTGCATCGGTGGCGGGCAGGGTATCGCCGCTGTCTTCGAGCGGGCATAGGAGCGCGGTTCATGAGTAACGACAACGCCCCGCTGGCGGGGCTGCGCATCATCGAGATCTCTGCCTTCGTCGCCGCGCCACTGGGCGCCATGACCCTGGCCCAGCTCGGCGCCGAGGTGATCCGCATCGACCCGTTGGGCGGCAACATCGATTACCACCGCTGGCCCCTGGCCGAGAGCGGCGACAGCCTCTACTGGGCCAGCCTCAACAAAGGCAAGCGTTCGCTGACCCTGGCCCTGGATACCCCCGAGGGCCAGGCCCTGGCCACCCGGCTGATCTGCGAGCCGGGGGCGGGCAAGGGGATCCTGCTCACCAACCTGCCAGCCCGCGGCTGGATGAGCTACGAGGCCTTGGCCCAGCATCGTCCGGACCTGATCATGCTGCGCCTTACCGGCAACCACGATGGCAGCGCGGCGGTCGATTACACGGTCAATTGTGCCAGCGGCTTTCCCGAGGCCACGGGCGCCACGAGCGAGCCGGTCAACCATGTGCTGCCCGCCTGGGATGTCGCCGCCGGCCTGTATCTGGCGACCGGGCTGCTGGCCGCCGAGCGGGTGCGCAACCGGCAGGGCGTGGGGCAAGAGGTGACCCTGGCGCTGTCGGACGTGATGCTGGCCACGGTGGGCAACCTCGGCTACATCGGCGATGTGCAGCACAACGGGGTGTCGCGCGAACCTCTCGGCAACTACCTGTATGGCGCTTTCGGGCGTGACTTCGCCACGGCCGATGGCCGCCGGGTGATGCTGGCGGCCATTTCCAACCGGCAGTGGCGGGCCATCGGCCAGGCCACGGGCCTTGCCGACAAGCTGGAAGCGATCGGCCCGCTGATGGAGGTGGACATGCGCGACGAGGGCGGGCGATACCATGCCCGGCACGCGATTGCCGCGGTGCTCGAACCCTGGTTCGCCGCTCGCAGCCTGGCCAGCATCGAGCAGCGCTTTGCCGGTAGCGGAGTGCTGTGGGGGGTCTACCGTTCATTCGCCCAACTGGTGGCCGAGGATGCGCGTTGCTCCACGGCCAACCCGATGTTCCAGACGCTCGTCCAGCCCGGCATCGGCGACTGCCTGGTACCGCGCAGCCCGCTCAATTTCGCTGCTCGTCATGGCCTGCAGGCCAATGTCGCGCCGATCCTGGGGGCGGATACCGAGCCGGTGCTGAAAGCGCTGCTGGGACTCGACGATGCCACCCTGGCGGCGTTGCGGGACAGTCGGGTGATCCCCGGTTGAGCAACTGAGCCCGCTGCGCCGGGACGGGTTCAGTTCAGGTTGCGGGGTACGCGGGGTTGTTGGTCGATCAACCGTTGCAGCGCCGCGTAATCCCGGCAGTGATGAAAACGGGCCAAGCCCTGGTAACGGGAGAAGTCGGTTTCGCCGAAACCCGCGACGTGGCAGCCGGCGCTCAGTCCGGCCTCGACGCCCGGCAGGCTGTCCTCCACGACCAGGCACTGTTCGGCAGGCAGGTCCAGGGCTTTCGCCGCATGCAGCATGATGTCCGGGTCGGGCTTCCAGGCCTGCACTTCATAGGCGCTGATGATGGCGTCCTTGAAGGCGTCATGGAGGCCTACGGACTTGAGGCAGGTCTCGATCTTGCTTCGAGGTCCGTTGGACGCCACGCAGGCCGGAATCCGCAGGGCCTCGACGAAGTCGAGGGCACCGGCAACGGGCTTCAGTTGCTCGCGGAACAGCGGCAGGCTGCGGGCGCGGAATTGCGTGGCGAGGGTTTCGGTGGACAATCCGCGATGGGCGCGCTGCAGGTCGTCCACGAAGCGCTGGAACTGCACCCCGCGAAAGCGCTGCAGTACATCGATGCTGGTCATTTCAATGCCTTGCTCGGCGAGCAGCAGGCTGATCAGTTGTGCGGCCAGGCCTTCGCTGTCGACCAGCGTGCCGTCGCAGTCGAAGATGATTCCTTGGATGTTCATTGCAACCTCGTGTGTGCCTTTGGCGACAGGTCGGTGTCTTGCCAGGCGCGCAGCCCGCAGGCTGCGCACCGGCAGGCGGCTTTCACCGTTTCACGTGGCGCTGCTCCTCGTTGGCCCGTGCGTGTTCATGTTCTTCCTTGATGGCCTGGCGCACTGCGCCGACCTGCTTGGCGGTGACTTCCGGTGCCTTGTTGCCCCAGCTGTTGCGGATGAAGTTGACCAGTTGTGCAGCCTCCTGGTCGTTCAGGCGCCAGCCGAAGTCAGGCATGACCAGGTCGGAAGGCGCTTGTTGGGTGGACGGCAGCCGGCTGCCGCCGAGGATGACCCTGATCATCGACGCAGGGTCCTCGGCCAGCACAGACGGGTTATCGACCAGGCGCGGGAAGACTTCCTTGTAACCATGACCATCGGTGCGATGGCAGGCGGCGCAGTTGTCGACATAGAGCTCCGCGCCCCGGCTCGGCGACTGTCCGGACCAGAGGGCTTTCGCCGTCGTCTCGTCGGGCTTGAAGGCGACCTTGCTCGAGCCTGCGATCGCTGGCAGCGATTTCAGGTAAGCCGCGATCGCCGCCAGGTCCTGGTCGTCGAGGTACTGGCCGCTGTGCTGGATCACATCGTTCATCGCGCCGATGGAGGCGAAGTGAGCGTTGCGGCCGTTCTTCAGCGTATCGATGATGTCCTGCTCGCTCCAGGCGCCGAGGCCGTCCGGGTTGCTGCCGCGCAAGCTGGTCGCCACCCAGCCGTCGATGACCTGGCCACCGGCGAGGAAGCTCGGGTCGCGCTCATCCAGCGCCTTTTCCTGCAGGGTCAGGGCGCGCGGAGTATGGCAACTGCCGCAGTGGCCCAGCCCCTGGACGAGGTAGGCGCCCCGGGCGATCTGGGTGTTTTCGTAGTTCAACGGACCGCTGGTTGCCGCGCTGGCGACCTCCGGTGCGAACAGATGGCGCCAGATGTCCAGGGGCCAGCGCATCGACAGCGGCCAGGGGATCTGGCTCTCGCGGTTGGCCTGGCTGACCGGCTCCACGCCGTGCATGAAGTAGGCGTACAGGGCCTTGAGGTCTTCATCGCTGATCCTGGCATAGGACGGATACGGCATGGCGGGGTAGAGCGTGTAGCCTTGCCGGGCGATCCCGTGGCGTACCGCCTTGTCGAAATCTTCCAGCGAATAACCACCGATACCGGTCTTGGCGTCGGGGGTGATGTTGGTGGCGAAGATCGTGCCGATCGGCGTGGCCATCGGCAGGCCGCCAGCGTAGGGTTTTCCGCCTTTCTCGGTATGGCAGGCAACGCAGTCGCCGGCACGGGCCAGGTACTCGCCCTTGCTGATCAGTTCCGGTGCAGTGAAGTCATCCGCCCACACCATGGGGGCCGCTAGCAGCAGGGCAGCGGCCAATGACGTTTTCATGTTCATCATGGCGATGCTCCTTATGCGTGCACCAGCGGGCCCGGGGCCTTCAGGTACTGTTCACGAATGGCTTTGGCCGACCAGTAGGCCAGGGCGCCGACCATGCCGGTCGGGTTGTAGCCGTTGTTCTGCGGGAAGGCGCAGGCGCCCATGACGAACACGTTGGACACGTCCCACGACTGCAGGTAGCGGTTGACCGCGCTGTTCTTCGGGTTGTCGCCCATGATCGCGCCGCCGCAGGTGTGGGTGCTCTGGTAGCGCGTGGTGTTGTAGTGCTCGCCGGGTTTCTTGGCATCGGCCGAGATGGCCAGGGGGTTGAGGCTGCGGGCCATTTCTTCGAGTTTGCCGACCATGTACTGGTTGGCCTTGATCTCGTTGTCCTTCCAGTCGAAGGTCATGCGCAGCATGGGACGACCGAAGGCGTCCTTGTAGGTCGGATCCAGGTCGAGGTAGCAGTCCTGGTAGGCCATGTTGGCGCCCTGGACTTCCCAGTAGAACTGATGGCGGAAATGGTCCTGGGCGGCTTTTTTCCAGGCGCTGCCCCATTTTGGCGTTCCCGGCGGCAGGCTGATGCCGCGTACCGGACCGCCGCCGGGCTGGCGTGCCCACAGGACGCTGCCGCCCAGGTAACCGAGCTTGGCGTTGTCGATCTGGTTGCCGTTGAAGTCGTCGATGACCTGGCCGGCGCCGCCGATGCCGATGAACGGGTTGCCCTGCACGCTCTTGTCGAAGAACAGGGTCATGCGGGTCAGGTTCTGGTAGGTGTAGTTCTTGCCGACCACGCCTTCGCCGGTGTTCGGGTCGTAGGGTTTGCCGATGCCGGAGAGCAGCATCAGGTGCACGTTGAGGTAGGAGAACGCGGCGAGGATCACCAGGTCGGCGGGCTGGGTCTGCTCATGGCCCGAGGCATCCAGGTAGGTGACGCCGGTGGCTTTCTTTTTATCGCTGTCGAGTTCCACCCGCAGCACCTGGGAGTTGGGCCGCAGCTCGAACAGCTTGCGCTGGCGCAGCACGGGCAGGATGCAGGCGTTGGGGCTGGCCTTGGAATAGTTCAGGCAGCCGTAGTCGCTGCAGAAGCCGCAGAAGTTGCACGGGCCCAGCTGGCAGCCGTACGGGTTCTTGTAGGGACCGGAAGCGTTCGCCGCGGGAATCGGATAGGGGTGATAGCCGAAGTTCCTTGCCGCCTGCGCAAACTGTTTGCCACCCAGGTAGTCGGGGTTGGCCGCCAGGGGAAAGTGCCTGCTGCGCGAGCCTTCGAAGGGGTTGCCGCCGGCGATGGGCAGCCCGTTGATGATGCCGGCTTGTCCGGCGGTGCCGCAGACCTGCTCGAAATGATCGAAATGCGGCTCCAGTTCCTCGTAGGTCACCGGGAAGTCCTGGATGGTCATTTCTTTCGGAATGAACGACTTGCCGTAGCGGCTCTCGTAGTTGGAGCGCAGGTTGAAGTCTTCCGGCAGTGCCCGGAAGTGACAGCCCGACCAGTGCGTGCCGGCGCCGCCGACGCCATCGCCCGGCTTGAACGAACCCATCTGCCGGTAGGGAACCGCCTGCTGCGAGACGTTGTGGCGAATGGTCAGGGTTTCCTTGCTGAGGCTTTGCAGGTACTTGCGGTGCACGGAGCCGGCGAGTTCATCGTTGACCTTGGGGTAGACGAAGTCCGGGTAGGTATCACGGTCTGCGCCGCGCTCCAGGGCCACGACCTTCAGGCCGGCGTCGGTGAGTTCCTTGGCCAGGATCGCACCGGTCCAGCCCATGCCGACGATGACGGCGTCGACTTTTTCTTGAATTGCCATGGTTAACCTCGACGACCGGACATGCTGACGGGGGGAAGTGGATAGGGTTTCGATGTTTGCTCGACCCAGTCCATGAAGTCGGCGCGCACGCCGGGGTAACCCACCAGCTTCCAGCCGATCATGTCCTTGTTGCCGCCGTATTGGGGGTCAGAGAAGAAGCCGTAGAGGGTTTCGTTGAGCAGGTGGCTGAAGAACACCTTGCTGGGGACGCCTTCGGTCTTGATCTCGCCGGCCTCGATCTTCTTGAGAATGGCCTCTTGCTCGCTGCCGGGCAGTTCACTGAAGCGCTTGCCGGCGTACTGGCCCTTGCACCAGTTGTCCAGGGCCGAGATGCCGACCCGCAGGATGTCGCGCGGAGGCAGCTTGCCTTGATAGCCGAACTCGGGTCCTGCCTCGTGGAAGGGGCCCTGCAGGTACCAGATGTCGCCTGCGGCATAGCCGGTCTGCATGTGCCGGTCGATGAATTCGGGGACACCCGCCTCGATTGCGCCAGGGCCGAGCGCGTCGCTGGGGATCAGCCGGGCACAGGCGGCGTTGACGAAGGCCCACTCGAGTTCGTTGAAGAACACCGGTGCGTAGGGCTGCGCCGTTGTGCTGTGCGGTGTTGCGCTGGGTGACTGGCTGGAAGGGCCCGGAGCGGCGTCGACAAATCCCGGCACTTGGCTGGCGACGACGGTGAGGGGAATGAGGGTGAGGGTTTTCTTGAAAAACGCTCGCCTCGATTCGTAGGTTTCTTGTTTGTCTTCTGGGTTCACGTAATGACCTCTCAGGCACGGTCGGAATGAAAGCCAAGGCTGCGACAACTTGGCACGGCTGGTATTTTGCATTCAGAATAATAAATGCGTCCAGCCCAAATCGAACCCTGGGCTCATGGGCGGATGCAGCACCAGCGAGGCTCAGTCTAGACAGGAACGGCGTTCAGCAGGGGCAGGCGCGGCCGGCAAGCACTTTGCGCACTTGCCAGCGAACGGGGACGGGGTGGTGAAAGAGGGGCTCAGGCGGACTTGAGGCCGCCGGCATCGAGAATGTGCGAGCGCAGGATGTGCTGCAGGCGACTGGCATCGCGTTGCTCCAGGGCTTCGATCATCTCTTCGTGATCGTGGATGGCGCGCTCCCACTTGTCCTCGGTGCGGTTGGAGTTGTAGCGCACCGCTTGTAGCCTGCGGTTGAGGGTCAGGTAGGTCTTTCTCAACGTTTCGTTGCGTGCGGCCAGGCTGATGGCATCGTGGATGGCGGCGTTTTTCTGGAAATACAACGACAGGTCGTTCTTCAGCTTTGCCTGGAGCATCTGGTAGTGCAGGGTCTTGATGTTCTGCACTTCGGCGTCGGTGATGCGCTCGCAGGCGAGCTGGCCATTGAAGGCCTCGATGCCGCTCATGAGTTCGAAGGCTTCGCGGACTTCGTCATCGCTCATTTGCGCGACGCACGCCCCGCGGTTGGGCATGAGCTCGATCAGGCCTTCGACGGCCAGGACCTTCAAGGCCTCGCGCAGAGGGGTCCGGGAGATCCCTAGCACTTCGCAGAGTTCTCGCTCGTTGATCTTGATCCCCGGCTTCAAGGTGCCTTCGACAATGAACCGACGCAAATGATCGAGCACGGTGTCGTGCAGCCGCAACCGTTCGATTCTCGTCAGTTCACCCGTGGGTGAAACACCAGAAGACATACCTACCTCAGCCTGGATCGCTCAATGAAGATCAATATAACCGGTCACTTGACCGGCGGGCGGCAATCTTAGCAGGAGTGGGGTGGGCTGGTGCAATCAACCGTCTGTGGATCGCGGAGCACGCTGGCGGTCATGGCTCCACGCGGATGAAGCGATGACCGCCAGCCTGCCCCGCGAAAGGGTCAAAGCAGGGTTTCGATACGCAGCGAATTAGTCGATCCCGGCTGGCCAAAAGGCACACCGGCGGTAATCAGCAGCGTGTCGCC
>Ga0206116_1000488_pt1 | contig 40829 bp, 41 predicted proteins | sample 3A1Ametagenome_FD_178000 | JGI IMG/M metagenome (GOLD analysis project Ga0206116, IMG submission 178000) | Enriched microbial communities from leaf-cutter ant dump, University of Wisconsin, Madison, United States - 3A1A | ecosystem: Environmental > Terrestrial > Nest > Insects nest > Nest dump...
GTTTTTGTTCCATTGAGATTTTATCAACGTACTTTATCCCTAAAAAATCAAAAATCAAACTATATTGAAGCTGTTGAAAAATTAGCAGCATAAAAAAGAGGCTATCCTTTTCGGACAGCCTCTTTTTTAATCTGATTTTGTTTAATTTTTCAGAGAGAATCTGTATTTTATACAAACGGAAGTTTAACCACTTCAGCGGTCAGCATTTTGTCACGAACCTGAATATAAATCTTAGTCTGAGGCTTTGCAAAATCTGTAAAAACATATCCGAGACCTATCCCCTCTTTCAGCATCGGAGACTGAGTTCCCGAAGTAACTTCGCCAAGCGTATTTTCGTATTCGTCAACAATTTTATAACCGTGTCTCGGAATTCCTCTGTCAATCATTTTAAAACCGACAAGTTTCTTCTCTACGCCTGCCAATTTCTGAGCTGCCAGTATATCTTTTGCTACGAAATCTGTATCTAATTTTGTAATCCATCCCAAGCCCGCTTCCAACGGAGTGGTCTCATCATTGATGTCATTTCCGTACAGACAGTATCCTTTTTCAAGTCTCAGCGTGTCTCTTGCTCCCAGACCGCAAGGCACAATCCCGAAATCTTTTCCGGCTTCCATCACCTCATTCCAGATATGAAGCGCATCAGAGTTTTTAAAATAAATCTCAAATCCGCCGGAACCTGTATATCCGGTTGCAGAGATGATCACATTGTCAACTCCAGCAAATTTTCCGGTCTTAAAATGATAAAACGGAATTTCAGCCAGATTTTCATCGGTCAGCGACTGCATTGATTCCACCGCTTTTGGCCCCTGAATGGCAAGAAGCGAATAATCATCTGATCGGTTCTCAACTGTCACATCCCATTTGTTATTTTTTGTAATCCAATCAAAGTCTTTTTCAATATTTGATGCATTGACCACCAGCATCCAATCGTCATCAGCAAATTTGTATATGATCAAATCATCAACGATTCCTCCTTTTTCATTCGGCATACAGGTATATTGAGCCTGACCTGCAGCCACTTTTTCAACATCGTTGGTTCCGATATACTGCAGCAGTTTTTTGGCTTCTGCACCTTTTACAAAAAATTGTCCCATGTGACTGACATCAAAGACACCCACGCCTTCTCTGACCACCATGTGTTCGTGGTTAACGCCCGAATACTGTACCGGCATTTCAAAACCTGCAAAAGGAACCATCCTGGCTCCCAAATCTTTATGAATCTGATTTAATGCTGTGACCTTCATTTTATTAATTTTTGAATTGTAATCCGCAAATTTACATTTTAAATACAATATCGAATGAAAAGCATACATTTAAAAACAAATCCATTAAATTTGCAACGGGAAATGGGGTTCTTCCTATTGATACAAACCGCCATAGTGCTGATGACTCCTGATCAATTAAAAAAAAGAATAATATGACAAAAGCTTTTTTATTGGCAGGATTGGGCGGTATGATTGGAAGCATACTGCGTTATGCTGTCGGAATCTGGTTTTCAAAAATCTTCAAACTCGATTTTCCCTGGGGTACATTCACAGTAAACCTGATCGGCTGTCTGCTGATCGGTCTGATTTTCGGGTTTTCTGAAAAACAAAACTGGCTCAATGACAATTGGAGAATATTTCTGACCATCGGATTTTGCGGCGGATTCACCACATTTTCGTCATTTGCTTATGAAAACATCTCAATGCTTCAGCATCAGAATTATTCGGGATTCTTTCTTTACACAATCGGGAGTGTGCTGCTCGGGCTGTTGGCTGTTTGGGGCGGATTATTGATTTCAAAAATTTAATCACCCCAATATTCAACAAAATTTCTGGGCGTTTCAAAAAGTGTAACTTTCAACTCGTATTTTGAATTGAGTTTTGCGCGAATCCTTTTCCAAATGATTACCGAAATATTTTCTGCAGTCGGATTCAACTTTTTGAATTCTTCAACTTCGAGGTTCAAATTTTTATGATCAAAGTAATCTTCAACTTCGTCTTTGATGATTTTTTTCAGCAAATCAAGATTCATCACAAAACCGGTTTCAGGATCGATTTCTCCGGTGACAGTTACAATCAGTTCATAATTGTGTCCGTGATAAAGCGGGTTTGAACATTTGCCGAATACTTTCAGATTTTCCTCATCGCTGTATCCTTCCTTGTGCAGTCTGTGTGCCGCATTGAAATGCGCCTTTCTGTTGATGCTAATCTTCATTTTTTAATTTTGATAAATATTCTGCAAATATAATTTTGAACCAAACCGTATAATTGCCGGGGTTTGCATCCATATCTTTTTTCAAATCTTGAATTGAAACCCATTTTACATCCATCACTTCTTCGGGATTCAGATTCATTTCTCCTTCATAAAAACCGACAAAAACCCGATCGAGCTCATGTTCAAAAAGCCCCGGTTCCAATTCGGCTTTGTATATAAAATGAAATTTCTCTTCGATTGCACAGTCAAAACCCATTTCCTCTTTCAATCTTCTGTGGGCTGCCTGTTCATAAGTTTCATTTTCTCTCGGATGGCTGCAGCAGGTATTTGTCCATAATTTTGGCGAATGATATTTTCCCGCAGCACGCTGATGAATCAGCAGTTCTCCTTTTGAATTGAATACAAAAACCGAAAATGCCCTGTGAAGCAGTCCCGCCCGGTGAGCCTGCTGTTTTTCCATCCGACCGACCGGCTGATCTTCCTGATCAATCAATACTACAAATTCTTCCATCCCGACAAAGTTAGGAATTCAAATCAAATGAAAGGTCATAATCAGAGTTCAACAGCCGGACAAATCAATTCCGGTTGGCATACGCTTTGAATATATCCGGTGGATTAAAATACAGACAATTACAACCAGATGTGATTTTCAGCGTTTTAATTCAACAAAATCAACTAAAACAGGGTCGATCTGAATATTTGTTCGGGTCATCCTGTCAGTCAAAAGGAAATAAATTTATGATAGATACAGACAAGTTGTCATTTAATCAAATGATGGGTGAAGAAATCGAACTGATTCCACTGGTGAGTGAGGAAGATGAAAAAAAATTCAGCAAACAGGCAGTTCCTGAAATCGTTGCGGTTCTTCCGCTGAAAAACACGGTTTTGTTTCCCGGAGTAGTTATCCCAATCACAGCGGGCAGAAACAAATCAATCAAATTGCTGGAAGACGCCTATCGCGACAAACAGCTGATTGGTGTGGTGGCTCAATTGAATTCAAAAATTGACGAACCTGAAGTCAAAGACATCAATCAGATAGGTACGATTGCCAGAATCCTGAAAATGCTCAAGATGCCCGACGGAAATACCACCGTTATACTTCAGGGTGTGAGAAGATTCAGATGGCAGGAAATCTTACAGACCGAGCCTTACTTTAGGGCTTCAATTCTGACTTTGGAAGAAAAAAGACCAAGTACGAGAAACAAAGAATTTACTGCAACCATAGAATCGATAAAAGATCTGGCTCTCCAAATCATTGACATCAATCCTGCAATACCGTCAGAGGCAAGCATGGCAATCAACAACATTGAAAGCCCTTCGTTTCTAATCAATTTCATCAGTTCAAATATGAATCTGTCAATTGCAGAAAAACAAAGACTGCTCGAATATACGAATATGAACGAAAGAGCAATCGAAGTCCTGAAACTGATGGGCATCGAGCTTCAAAAACTGGAATTGAAACACAACATCCAGTCAAAAGTCCGGCAGGACATGGATCAGCAGCAGAGAGAATATTTCCTTCATCAGCAGATGAAAACCATTCAGGAGGAACTGGGCGGGGCCTCATCAGAAGCTGAAATCGAAGAACTGAAAATAAGGGCGGCTTCAAAAAAATGGAGTGATGAAACCAAAGAACATTTTGACAAAGAGCTCAACCGTATGCTCCGGTTGAATCCTCAAATGCCGGAACACAGTATTCAAAGGAATTATCTCGAATTCATGCTCGATCTGCCCTGGGAAGATTATACAAAAGACGATCTTGATCTGAAAAGGGCGCAAAAGATTTTGGACAGAGATCATTTCGGATTGGAAGACATCAAAGAAAGAATCATCGAATATCTGGCAGTACTGAAACTGAAAGGCGATATGAAATCACCAATTATCTGTCTGTACGGTCCTCCCGGTGTCGGAAAAACATCTTTGGGCAAATCAATTGCTGAAGCCGTAAACCGAAAGTACATCAGAATGTCTTTGGGCGGGCTCAGGGACGAAGCTGAAATCAGAGGACACAGAAAAACCTATATCGGCGCCATGCCGGGGCGAATTCTGCAATCAATCAAAAAAGCGGGAAGTTCAAATCCGGTATTTATTTTGGACGAAATCGACAAAATGACCAGCAATGCCTACGGAGATCCTTCTTCTGCAATGCTTGAAGTACTCGACCCCGAACAGAATCATTCTTTTTACGACAACTATCTCGAACAGGGTTACGATTTGTCAAAAGTCTTTTTTATCGCAACTGCAAACAACACTGCCGACATTCCTTCTCCTTTGAGAGACCGTATGGAAATGATCAATATTGCCGGTTATACGATTGAAGAGAAAGTAGAGATTGCCCACAAATATCTGCTCCCAAAACAGCTGAAAGAACACGGGTTGAAAAATGATGATTTGAGCATTTCAAAAAAAGAACTTGAATTTTTGATCGAAACCTATACACGCGAATCAGGTGTGAGAAAGCTGGAACAGCAAATTGCAAAAATCGTTCGCCACACCGCCAAACAGGTGGCAATGGGTGAGGAATATCAGAAAAAAGCGAATCAGGAAATCATTTCAAAAATTCTGGGCCCCGGAAGAAATTCAGACAAATACGAAAACAATGAAGTACCGGGTGTAGTCACCGGCCTTGCATGGACAAGGGTCGGCGGCGATATACTGTTTATAGAATCCGTGCTTTCAAAAGGAAAAGGAAGTCTTACAATTACCGGAAATCTGGGTACGGTGATGAAAGAATCGGCGACCATTGCACTCGAATTCATCAAATCGCATGCTAATCTTTTGAACATCGATGAAGAATTGTTTGGAAAGTACAACATTCATATCCATGTTCCCGAAGGCGCAACGCCGAAAGACGGACCTTCGGCGGGTGTCACCATGCTGACTTCTCTGGTCTCATCCTTTACCCAAAGAAAAGTAAAAGCAAATCTGGCGATGACCGGCGAAATCACATTGAGAGGAAGGGTGCTTCCGGTGGGCGGAATCAAAGAAAAAATTCTTGCCGCCAAACGTGCCAACATCAAAGAAATCATTCTGAGCGAAGAAAACCGAAAGGACATAGAAGAAATCAAACCCGAATACATCAAAGGTTTGAAATTCCATTATGTAAATGAAATGCTCGAAGTTCTGGATATTGCACTTCTGAAACAGAAAGCAAAAGGCGCAAAGAAATTATAAATAATCAGAGCGGCTTCGGCCGCTTTTTTTATGATTTAACTTTAAAACTCCACAAAAAACAGAATTCCGCCACCTGATCGCCTTGTTCATCGAGACCAATACTTCTCATTTTCAGCCTTTGCCCCTCGCCTGTTTCAATGGCTCTTTGGAGGATTTCGTCCAATTCTTTTCCCTGTACACAGGTAAAAATGATTTTCCCCACCGCTTTTTTGGTGAAACTGGCTTCCAATCCTACGACAAGCATTGAAATATTTTTTCCTGATTTTTGAATCTTTGATAAACAGAGCGTTCCGGTCGAAAGTTCGGCGGCCATTCCCTGAACCGCCCAAAGCATACTTTTGAACGGATTTTGATTGAGCCAGCCCAATTTTACCGAAATCTGAGATTTATCATCATCAAAATAGTGAAGTTTCAAACCCGCAATTTTTGCGATTGGAAGCCTGAATAACAGGAATTTCCGAAACAGGGAGCGATTCATTGTTGAAAAAGAATTAAAAAATGGTCATTTAATAAACAGACATCATCATAAGAGAGCGATATATCTTTTATATTTGTCAAAATTAGATAAATATATAATGGAAACCCAAACAATAGTTATCATCCTTGTAAGCTTTTTTATCCTTCACTGGTACAGTTCACTGTTTTTTCAATCAATGTTTCATCATCGGTATGCAGCGCATGGAATGTTTAGAATGTCCAATTTCTGGGAAAAAACTTTTCATATCGGCTCATTTATCACCCAGGGGTCTTCCTATCTGAGTCCTTATGCATACGGCGTTCTTCACAGACTTCATCATGCATTTGCAGATACCGAAAAAGATCCTCACTCGCCTATTTTTGACAAGGATATCTTTCACATGATGTGGCGAACCCGAAAGATTTACAACGAAATCGATCAGGAAATTGCTGTTGTGGGTGACAAATTCAAAAAAGGAGTTCCAAAATGGAGAAAGTTTGACAAATTCGCAGAATCCATATATACACGTATTGCCTGGGTAGCCGTCTATGTTGCCATTTATTTTCTGTTCAATTCACCTTGGTGGCTGTATGTGCTGATTCCGATTCATGTGCTGATGTCACCGGTTCACGGTGTGATAGTCAATTGGTTTTCGCACAAATACGGTTACAGAAATTTTAATGTAAAAGATACTTCGACCAACCTGATTCCGGTGGATATTCTGATGTGGGGCGAATGCCTGCACAACAACCACCACAAATTTGGCGGAAGACCCAATTTCAAAGTGAAATGGTTTGAATTTGACCCGATGTATCCGTTTATCAAACTGATGGACAAACTGAGGATTATCCGGCTGAGTCACAAACCCGAAACCCAATACATGTAAATCAATTCATTCTATTTATCAATTGGATTTTTGAATTGAAAAACAAAAAATTCAACAAAAAAGATTGATAATTTTGCATCTAAATCAATTAAGAAAATGACTGAACATTCAATCAAAGACACAGTAATCATCGGATCCGGCCCCGCAGGTTATACCGCAGCTATTTATGCCGCAAGAGCCAATATGAACCCTGAAATGTACACAGGAATGCAGCCCGGCGGGCAGTTGACCACAACTACCGATGTTGAAAACTTCCCGGGTTATCCCCAAGGAATCATGGGCCCCGAAATGATGATCGAATTTCAGCAGCAGGCTGAAAGATTCGGAACCAAAGTTCATATCGATTATATTACAGAAGTTGAATTTGCGACAAATCGGGGCGAAATCCATAAACTTAAAACCGGTTCCGGAAAAGAAATTCTGACCCGATCGGTGATCATCGCAACCGGTGCGACTGCAAAATATCTCGGTTTGGAGGACGAAGAGAAATACCTCGGAAGCGGCGTGTCTGCCTGTGCAACCTGCGACGGTTTCTTTTACAAAAACAGACCGGTTGTCGTTGTAGGCGGCGGTGATACAGCTGCGGAAGAAGCAACCTATCTTTCAAATATCTGTTCAAAAGTCTATCTGCTGGTTAGAAAAGAAGAGATGAGAGCATCAAAAGTAATGCAGGACAGGGTACTCAATAATCCAAATATAGAAGTAATGTTCAACCACGAACTGATTGGAATGAGCGGAAATATGGTGGTTGAAAAAGCGCATATCATCAACAATCTCAACAATGAAAAATCAGAGCTGGCGGTTGACGGCGTTTTTATCGCAATCGGACACAAACCCAATACAGAAATCTTTAAAGGAATGCTCGATATGGACGAAACCGGTTATCTGATCACTCAGGGAAAAACTTCAAAAACCAATCTTCCCGGTGTATTTGCTGCGGGTGATGTTCAGGACAGTATCTACCGTCAGGCGGTAACAGCTGCCGGCTCCGGCTGTATGGCTGCAATGGATGCCGAAAAATATGTACTCGAATATTTTCATTCATAAGAAAATAATCGAAATTTTTGATCCGATTTACAATTATTTGAATCTTACAAGTGAGCCGCCCTTTTGTTTTTTGGGCGGTTTTGTCATTGAAACCGGTTTCTGATTGACAGAATCTGTCTTTTCTTCGACTTTTTGCTGCTCTTCCTGATTCTTTTGTTCTTCCAAATCCTGCTGTTCCATTCTTTCAAAGAAAGAGGGCTGATTTGCGGTCGGATTGATTTTGGCTTCGGCAGTTTCCTTTTTGAAGATTTCAGAAAAGCGGTCAAAAGTGGTTTTGTACATAATACCTGCGCCAAAACTCTGGAAGTTACCTGCACCGCCAAAATTCTGTACACCAAAATTGGTTGGCCGGGTAAAGAAATTCACCACCAGCGATTTGTCCATTTTTTTCGAAACATCCCACTGAACTTCGGCTTCTCCGGTTGCAGTTTCATTTGTATAACCGCTTCCTACGGGTACCCCCACTTCACCGTTAAAAGTCCATCTCGGGCTGAGATTGACATGCAGGTCAGTTTTGAAACGATCAGAAGTATTGCTCATCTCAGAGCCCGATACATAATCGATGTCGATCATCACACCGCCTCCGGCAATCATAGAATTGATGATTCCGCCCAACTGTTTAAGTGCAATTCCGGCTCCGGCAGAAGTCGCTCCGGCTGCAATCGCATTGCTGTTGCTGGTCATAAACTGACCGAGCAGAAGGATTGATCCGAATTGAATCATTTTGTCATCCGGATCCAAATTGAATTTGTAGTCGATCAGCGACTGCATATCGGTTCCGCCTTTTGGAATGGTCATGGTAAAATCCATCTTCGGATTTGAAAGAGATTCGCTGATTACAATTCCCAGAATTACACCATAGGTCTGACTGTATCCGGTGCCAAGATATTCACCCACATTTGAAACCATCCTTTCAAAATTTGCAGTGATATGCATATTGGCATCAAACGGGCTTCCGCCGCTCCAACTCACAAAACTGCCCGGTTTAATATCAAAATCACGATTGAGCAACGGCACCTGTCTAAAATGATATTTTCCCGATTCAAGTGTATAGGTTCCTTCAAGCGTCATATTTCCGGTTCTTCCCAAATGAAATTTCAGATCTTCGGTCGTTCCGTTTGCAGTTACCATATCCTTTGTAATCGGGTCAAAAACCAGATTTACGGTTGCATCCGCATCTGCACTGATATTCAAATCAATGAGCATTCCTTTTGGCCCGCCCTCTTCATTCTCTTTGTCTTCTCCTTCGGGGATAAATCTGACAAGACTGTTACTGCCTTCAACTTTGGTAGCACCGGTATTGATGGTGAAATCAGAACCGTCATTCACCTTTGCATTTGCAGTAATATCAAGCTTTTCGGGCGGCCCGAAAATTTCAAATGCGCCCTGACCAAACACTTTGCCGTAAAACAAATCATTGATTTTTTCATTTGTATTCAACACCAAAAGATTGTCTGTGTTGAACGAAAGGTTGAGAAACCAGCTGGCAAAGTCACGAAACAGCAACTGCCCGGTCACCTCTCCCTTGGTGCCAAATGCAGTATCTCTGAATCTGATTTCATCCAATGTAATCGAACCCTGTCCTCCGCTCTGTTTAAACACAGGAACCGTATTGACCCCGTCAAACGAATAATCGGTGTTCAGATAATCGATTTTGAAACCAAGGTTGCTGAGATCGAGCATACCTTCAAAATTTGGAGATTCAAACGGCCCGTTGAATTTGACATTGCCGGAAACCTTCCCTCTCAAATTGCTCATTGCGGCAGAAAGGAAACCTTCTACAAATTTAAAATCAAAGTCATCCAAATTCGCAACCATATTGATCTCAGGTTTTTCGGGTTTGTTGTCGATAAATCCATTGGCATACAAAACCTGAACCTGTTCCTGCTCTATATATAACTCAATATCAAAGACATTCTGATTTGCATTGTAAATTCCGTTCAGACTGACATCTCCCAAACCGTAACCGTTCAGTCCAAAATCTTCTACTTTTAGCTCCATCAGCGGTTTCAGTTCATCTTTTGTTCTGACTATATTGACATTTCCATTTGCAATCCCGGCAATTTCAAGGTTGCCAATAAAACTTTTTGGTATAATTTCAGCCAATATCAGTTTTTCAAGATCGGCATTCAGTTTATAATCAGTATTGTTTGCAAAATAACCGTCCAGCAGCAGCTTTTGACCATCTGATTCTATCAGCAGATTCTGAAGTTCGTAATAATTTTTATCAAAATTAACAATCGCCCGGTTTGTCTCCGGATTATTTTCGGGATTGACCTGCCACTCGTTTCCGTCCACATTAAAAGTCGAAGGCGAAAAACCAAGAATCAGATTTTTCTCTTCATCCGTTGTCTGATAGAGATTCAGATCAAAATCAACCGGGAAATCTTTGCCCCACTGAAAAATTGCTTTGATCATCAGCGAGTCTCCAACCGGTGTAGTGTGAATGTCAGCATTGTATATCATTGCATTTTTTACCGACAAACTGTCCGACCGGATATAGATTTGTTCGGCTTCCTTCGATGTATCCACATTGATCAGCGGATTGTAAATATTGAATCCGTCATAACCGATCTGGTGAGAAGACAGCTCTGCTATCAGAGTGTTGCTGCTTGTATTAACCTGTCCGTCAACAATAGTGCCGGGTGCAATTTGTAATCTCGGATTGATCAGGCTGAACAAATCCTGTTCGACTTCAAAATAAAAATGAAAATTCTGATCAGAATCCGTTTTTTTTGGAGTATAAGTAACCAATGTTGTTGATCCGATTGCATTCATCAGTGCATCCGGCAACTGGCTCAGCCTGTAATTTCCGCTCACTTCTCCTTTCAAATATTCAGGAACATCCAATTCGAGTTTCTGAGTGTCGCCGACTTTGGAAGAAACCAGATGAGCATGCGGAATATTCAGATTTTTGTCTTTTGATTTGAACTGTACCTGATCGAGTTCCAGTTCGCCCAAAAAATCATCCAGACTGCTGAAACTGAAATCTCCTTCCACATTGGCTGTAACAGAAGCCTTCATATTGTCGGTCAATCCCAGATAATCAAGATCAAGATAACCGACTTTTGACACAAAATCAAGTTTGTAAGGTTTTTTTGAAAAATCAAATATCCCGTCATAATCGGCATTCAGCTTCTGATCCCTGATCGACATATAACCGGTAAATCTTTCATTTTCAAGTCTGCCGTTTACCGTAACATTGTTGTATCTTTTGTCCATCAGGTCAAAATAGGCAAGATTTCCGTCTGCTTTTAATTTCAAATATTTGATATCGGTTCCCTGACCGTCAAAATCAATTCTTCCTTTTACAAATCCGAGCTGTTCAACTTCTGTGATTTGTTTGAGATTCAGGTTTTGGCTAATCAGCAGTCCTTTGTATTTCAGCTCATTTCTGTAATCACTCAAAACAACATTCAGATCGGCATCGCCCAAAGAAGTCAGCGCATAACCGTTTGTACTGATTTGGTCTGAATCGAGATCAAAACTTCCGCGATAATCCATATTTCCAAAACGGTCAATCAGCTCGGGAATCTTATTCGAAACAAAGCCTGGCAACAGATTTGTAAATTCCCGATAAGATGTTTTTGCCTTCACCATTTCCGAATGAATCTGAAGCCGGTCGCCGTTTGTCATATCAATGAGATTCAGTTCGTCAGAAGCCAGAAAAACACCTTCTCCGTCCAACTGAAGCTGATTAAACTTCATATCGTTCAAAGTCCCCGTTACCAAACCTGATACATTTACCGTGCTGTTTTTGTCAAAATCTTCAACAAAATAGCGGATGTCTTTAAAATTAACTTTTGAACCTTCTTTGAGTTCCAAATCCCAAACAACTTTGTTCAAAAAGTCACTCATATCTCCTTCATTTTCAGAAATCAAAACCAAATGACCGTTCAATTCCGAATCTTCGGTTTTGAAATTCCAGTCGTCTATCCTGATTTCTTTTGGTGAATAATGCAGATTTCCTGAAAAATTCTCAACCTTATAATCTTCATTATTTCTTTCTCCTTCAAAATTCCATGATTTGATATCCGCCCAAATATCATCCCCTTCCAATTTAAAATTCTTTGCAACCAGATTGAAGTTTTCGGCATCGACCCAATCCTGTTTTGACTGTTCCAGATTCTGATTTCTGATCAGTAATTTTGCGTTCTCGATTTCTATATTTCCGTTCAGTCTGAAATCCGAAGTTTCTTTTTTCTGCTCCGTAGAAAATCGGTCAATCAGTCGAATAAAGTTACTGATGCTGTCATTTTTATAGGTTATCACCTTTACATTGGGCTCAAACAGTTTCAGCTTTTTGATTGTAATTCGGTTTGGATTGGTAATCAGACCGGTCAGACTCAGCCCTGCCTGAACTCTTTTGATATCGATAAAATCGAGCTGATTATCATCTTTGGCCGTAACACCGTACAGATTGACATCGCCAAAAAAATCGATTTTCACACGTTCAACATTGATTTCGGTTCCAAAAGTATTGTTGAGTTCTTCGACCGCATATTTTGCAATTTTGGTCTGTACAGCGGGAATTTGAACAGCAATCATCAGAGAAAGTAACAGAAACAGCACCACTATAAGTGGGATCAGTATGATTCTTCCAATTCTTCTGAGCGTTTTCAAAATATAAAATTCCGATATTTGCAGCAAAATTACGCCAATTAATTAATTCGTAACAAACAATGAACGCTTTTCCAATCATTTTGGGAATTGAATCATCCTGCGACGATACAGCTGCAGCAGTGATTCAGAAAAACAAAATACTGTCAAACGTAGTGGCAGGTCAAAAAGTACACCAAAGTTACGGTGGCGTTGTGCCCGAACTGGCGTCACGGGCGCATCAGCAAAATATCGTTCCAGTAATTGATGAAGCTTTAAAACAGTCAGGAATAAAAAAAGAGCAACTCAGCGCAATCGCATATACACGCGGCCCCGGACTGATGGGTTCGCTTCTGGTGGGCAGCAGTTTTGCAAAATCATTCAGTATGGCGCTCAATATTCCGCTGATCGAAGTCAACCACATGCAGGGACATATTCTGGCACATTTTATTGAAGATGCAAACGAAAAGTCACCCAAATTTCCGTTTCTCTGTCTGACGGTGAGCGGCGGTCATACCCAGATTGTGAAGGTAAACGATTATTTTGAAATGGAAATTCTGGGCGAAACCATAGATGATGCTGCCGGCGAAGCATTTGACAAAGCAGGCAAGATTATGGGCTTGGACTATCCGTCCGGACCGATTATTGACAAACTGGCCAAATCGGGAAATTCCGATAGATTTCAATTCTCAAAACCAAAGGTTGAAGGTTTGAATTACAGTTTCAGCGGATTGAAAACCGGAATCCTGTATTTCATCAATAAGGAAGTCGAAAAAAATCCTGATTTCATCCACCGGAATTTAAACGATTTGTGTGCATCGATTCAAAAAACAATTGTTGATATTTTGATGGACAAATTTATCAAAGCAGCCGAACAGACCGGCATAAAGCAACTTGCAATTGCAGGCGGAGTTTCTGCAAATTCCGAAATCAGAGAACGATTAAATGAATTCCGGGATCGGTACGGATATGAAGTTTTCATTCCAAAATTTTCATATACGACCGACAATGCGGCAATGATTGCAATGGCAGGTCAGCTTAAATTTGAGCTGCATGAGTTTTCAGAACTGACAGAAGCCGCTGTCGCAAAATATCATTTCTGATGCAGCTTTTTATCGGGCAAATTACTAATGACACAGCGCTGCTTTCGGGTGATGAAGCCAGGCATTTCATCAAAGTGCTAAGAGGAAAAATCGGTCAGGAAATCAATATTACCGACGGAAACGGGAAAATGTGCAAAGGTTATGTGAATTTGATTTCAAATCATTCGGTAGAAATCAAACTGACTTCTATGATCAATGATTTTGAAAAAAGAGATTACAGACTGCATATTGCCATTGCACCAACCAAGAGTATGGACCGAATAGAATTCTTTCTTGAAAAAGCAGTTGAAATCGGGATTGATGAAATCAGTTTTTTGAAAAGCTTTCATTCAGAAAGAAAAAACATCAATTTGGAAAGAACTTCAAAAATCATACAATCAGCGGTCAAACAGTCGTTAAAAGCTTATGTGCCTGTCATAAATGATTTGGTGAAATTCAGTGATTTTTTAAAAAGAAATCATACCGAAAAGAAACTGATTGCTCATTGCAGCAAAAATTACAACAGAGAAAATTTTCATTCGATTTCAAAACCAAAAACCGATTATCTGATTTTGATCGGACCCGAAGGCGATTTTTCAAATGAAGAAATTGAGCTGGCAGAGAAGCATGGTTTCAAAGGAATTTCGTTGGGAAATCAAAGATTCAGAACAGAAACAGCTGCGCTGAATGCTGTTTTTGGTTCCAATTGGATCAATCAGTAAACTCAGATAATATTCACTTCTCTTTCGAGCATTATTCCAAATTTTCGATAAATGTCTTCAAGGATATTTTGTGAAAGATCATAAATCTCTTTTCCGGTTGCATTCCCGTAATTCACCAGTACAAGCGCCTGATTCTGATGGACACCGGCATCTCCAAATCTTTTTCCTTTCCAGCCTGCTTTTTCAATCAGCCAGCCGGCAGCAATCTTAAAACTGCCATTTTTTTCATGTCCCTGAATATTCGGGAATTTTTCTTTTAATTTTTTAAATTCTTCAGCCTGAATCACCGGATTTTTAAAAAAACTTCCTGAATTTCCAATCTCAGCCGGATCGGGCAGCTTCCGCTCCCTGATGTGAATCACCGCACGACTGACATCCTGAATTCTCGGATTTTCAACGCCGAGTCTTTCAAGTTCGGAAAGGATGGCGCCATAATCGGTATGCAGCACATGATTTCTTTTTGACAGTCTGAAAGTCGCATCCAAAATCACATATTTTCCTTTGAGTTCATTTTTAAAAACAGAATCCCGATAACCGAATTTACATTCAGAATTTGTGAATTTTCTGATTTTTAAAGTTGAAATCTCAAGTGCGGTCAGCTCGGTCATACTGTCTTTGATTTCGACTCCGTAAGCACCTATATTTTGAATGGGCGCAGTTCCGGCTCTTCCCGGAATCAGTGAAAGATTTTCGAGACCGCCGAAATCATTTTTCAATGCCCACATCACAAACTGATGCCAGTTCTCGCCCGATTCAACTTTGACCCATGCCCAATCTTCATCCTCTTTCAGAATTTCAATTCCTTTCAAATCAATTCTAATGGTAATTCCGTCCCAATCTTTGGTCAGCAGCATATTGCTCCCGCCGTTGATCAGCAGTATTGGCTGATTGTTTTGGTTCGCCCAACAGATGATTTCTTTGAGTTCACCAACCGAATAAACTTTCGAAAAATATCGGGTGTTGGCTTCAATCCCAAAAGTATTGTAAGGTTTTAAGGATTTATTTTCAAAAATCTCCATGGATCAGAATTTTCACCAAAAAAGTGTACTGCAAATCGTCACTTAGCGGATCGTGCCCGGATATTTTTTCAATGCTTCTCTGAGTATATCCACAGATTTCTGCAATTCTTCCTTTTTCAGCACATAAGCAAACCTCGCCTGATTTTTTACCTTTTCGGGATCGCTGTAAAATCCGTTTCCGGGTGCAATCATGACACTCTCACCGTTCAGATCAAAATCATTGAGCAGCCAGATTGCAAATTTCTCGGTGTCGTCCACCGGAAGTTCTACCATACAGTAAAAAGCACCCTGAGGATGCGGACAGATAACACCCGGAATCCTGTTCAATTCGCTCACCAAAAGATCTCTTCTGCTGATATATTCCGCACGGCTTTCATCAAAATAAGTTCCTGCATTCTGATGCGCTTTTGCAGCTGCATACTGACTGATGATGTTCGGACAGAGGCGCGCCTGACCAAATTTCAAAGCACGTTTTATAATTTCAGGATTTCTTGAAATCAATGCGCCGATTCTCAATCCGCACATGCTGAATCTCTTTGATTCAGAATCGATTATGATTGAATTTTCTTTTAATTCCGGAAAGCTCAGCACAGAAACAAATTCTTCGTCGGTATAAACATATTCGGCATAAACTTCATCCGAAATCAGATACAAATCGTGTTTCAGCACCAATTCTTTCAGTTTTTCAAGTTCTGATTTAGTATATAGATATCCTGTCGGATTTCCCGGACTGTTAATCAGTATTGCTTTGGTTTTCTCTGTAATTTTGTCTTCAAAGGTTTCGATTGGAGGCAGGCCAAAGTTATCTTCAATTTTTGACTGAATTGGAACAATCTTTACGCCGCTCTGTACCGCAAAACTGTTGTAATTCGCATAAAAAGGTTCGGGTATGATGATTTCATCGCCCGGATTGCAGATGATTCCAAAACAAAAAAGAAGCGCTTCCGATCCGCCGTTTGTGATGATCATATCAGAACTTTCAACTTCGAGTCCTCTGTTTTTGTAATAATTTGAAAGTGCAGTTCTATATTCGGCTGTCCCTTCGGAATGGGTGTATGAAAGCACCCTGAACGGCTGATTAATGATGGCATCGAGCGCAGGTTGCGGTGAATCTATATCGGGCTGACCAATGTTCAAATGATATACTTTGATTCCTCTTTTTTCTGCTTTATCGGAATACGGAGTCAGTTTCCTGATCGGAGAAGAGGGCATCAAATCTCCTTTATAAGAAAGTTGTGGCATTGCTTATTCAATTTTTATATAAAACGGCTGTAAAGATAAAGTTTTTGGTATTGTTTTTGTCCTATTAACAGCGTAAATTTAAAGAAACTAGTTTAACTAAAACAAAGATTATGGCAAAAGGAAATGGAGCTTTTAAATTAATGGCCGGTCTTCTTATCGGTGCGGCTGCAGGTGCTGCAGTAGGATTGCTAATGGCTCCGCAATCAGGCAAAGAAACAAGAAAACAATTGAGAAAGGAAGCTGACAGGCTGAAAAAGGAATTGGAAAAACACACCGGTGATCTTACAGATCATGCAAGAAAAGTCAGAAAAGACCTGGAAGAAAAATTATCAGAAGTCAAAAGTAAACTTCAGAAAAGTGCTGAAGATTTGAAAAAAAAGGCAAATGATATGAAAGATGAATTTGAAGAAAATGTTGGGGTTTAATCCTCAGCATTTTCTTATTTTTGAATAAATTTCCTTTTTTATGTTTGAGGATTTAAAAGAATTCATCAATCACCGGATTAGCTATGCAAAACTCGAAATCGTAGATTTTGTCAGCAATATGCTTTCGGCAGGAGTTTTTGGCGTTTTGATCGGAATGTTTCTGATGATGGTTTTCTTTACTGCGAGTCTTGCATTCGGCTTTTTGCTCGGCAGTTGGTTTGACAACATCGGAATGGGATTTCTTTTACTTGTTGCTGTTTATATCATATTGTTTGCTGTCCTGCTGATTTTCAGAAAGAAGATTATGCTGTTTATCACCGACAAAGCGGTAGAAGCAGCTATGGATGCAATCGACAATTCAGATGAAGAGGATGAAGACTAAACACATAAACAGTTTGGCTGATTTGAGAAAAGCCAAAAGGGAACTGAGAATGAAGATGACTCTGGCTTATCAGCGTGCCAAAGAGGGTTTTCTGTATTCAACTGTCAACAAATTACTTGGTTCAATCGACAGGAATTCGGCGGTTCAAAATTCGGTTATGGGCGAAAATGTAAATTCTTCATTGAATTTCTTATCCAATCAGGCAGTCAAAAAATTCAATCTCGGAAAAACCGCACAATCACTGATTTCAATCGCAATTTTGGTCGCAGCGCCCATTATTGCAAAAAAGATTCAGGATTTTATAGACAATCAAAGCTGAATCAACAGCCAAACTTTTTCATACATTTTTTGATTCATGACAAAAATCGGAGTTCCAAGTCGAATTTCTGACTTAACTTTGCACACAAATTTTCGAAAAATGTTCAGAACTCACAGTTGCGGCGAATTAAACATCAGTCATCTCAATCAGAAAGTTACACTCAGCGGATGGGTTTCGGTCATTCGTGACAAAGGTTTTATGATCTGGATTGATTTGCGTGACCGGTACGGAATTACCCAATTGATTCTTGATGAACAGCGCAGCGACAAGACTCTGATGGAACAAGCCTCCAAACTGGGACGGGAGTTTGTAGTCCGGATTTCGGGAACTGTCATTGAGAGAGAATCTAAGAATCCGAATATTCCTACCGGCGAAATTGAAATTTTAGTGGATGAAATTCAAGTTTTGAACGAATCAAAAGTTCCGCCTTTCACCATTGAAGACAAAACCGATGGCGGCGAAGAACTGAGGATGCAGTACCGCTACCTCGATATCAGAAGAAATCCGGTGAAAAACAAATTGATTTTCAGACATAAAATTGCACAGGAAGTCAGAAAATACCTGTCAGACATGGATTTTCTGGAAGTTGAAACACCTGTTCTGATCAAATCCACTCCTGAAGGCGCCAGGGACTTCGTGGTTCCTTCCAGAATGAATCCGGGTGAATTTTATGCACTTCCGCAATCACCACAGACTTTCAAACAACTCCTGATGGTGGGCGGTTTGGACAAATATTTTCAAATTGTCAAATGCTTCAGAGACGAAGACCTGAGAGCCGACAGACAACCCGAATTTACCCAAATCGACTGTGAAATGGCTTTTGTGGAACAGGAAGATGTACTGAATATTTTTGAAGGTCTGATGCGGCATTTGCTGAAATCCGTTCACCAAATAGAAATTGGTGAATTTCCAAGGATGACCTATGCCGAAGCAATGAAAAAATACGGAAATGACAAACCCGATATTCGTTTCGGAATGGAATTTCACGAACTCAATGATTTGGCCAAAGGAAAAGGATTTGAAATTTTTGACAAAGAGGAATTGATTGTCGGAATTTCTGCACCGACCCTGAATTCTTATACCCGAAAAGACATTGACCGACTGCTGGAATGGATTCAGCGGCCGCAAATCGGGGCCAGAGGTTTTGTCTGGGTCAGAGTAAATGAGGACGGAAGTTTCAAATCTTCTGCCGATAAATTTTATACACAAGATGATCTGGCTGCCTTTGCACAAAGGATGAATGCCCAAAAAAATGATTTGATGCTCATCATGGCCGGTGATGCCAACGATGTCAGAAAACAGCTGAGCGCGTTGAGAATGGAACTTGCCGAAAGACTCGAATTGAGAAAGTCGGATGAATTTGCACCGCTTTGGGTGGTGGATTTCCCACTTTTGGAATGGGATGAAGATGAAAAAAGATGGTTTGCCATGCACCACCCGTTTACTTCACCAAAACCTGAAGATATTTCAAAACTGAAAACCAATCCCGGCGAAGTCAGAGCAAATGCTTATGATATGGTACTGAACGGAAATGAAATCGGGGGCGGTTCCATTAGGATTCACGACCAAAAACTTCAGTCTCAAATGTTTGAACTGCTTGGCTTTACCAAAGAGCAGGCACAGGCTCAATTCGGATTTCTGATGAACGCATTTCAATATGGCGCACCTCCGCACGGCGGACTTGCCTTTGGTTTTGACCGTTTGGTTTCCATTTTGGACGGAAGCGAGACCATTCGCGACTATATTGCATTCCCAAAAAACAATTCCGGCAGAGATGTGATGATTGACGCTCCTTCGTCTATCGACCAATCTCAATTAGATGAGTTAAAGTTGAAATTGGATTTGAAATAATTCTATTTCCTTTCTGCCAAGATCTTCAAAACAGCAATCTGTTCTTTTAAAGATTTTATTGTCTCTTCGTATTGTGCGATGAGTTTTTCGGGAAGACTGTTTACATAAACATTCTGAACTGATTTGTTTTTGTAATTATAAAAAGTCTGGTTATCAGAGCTTAACAAGTCAATGACAGGAATTTCAAAATATTGTGAAATTTTTTCCAATACGGCAATATCGGGATTTGTATGCCCTGACTCATAATTGGAAATGGAAGATTGAGATAAATTTAAATCCAATGCCAAATCTTCCTGAGACAATCCTTTTTGTTTACGAAGTTCCAATAATTTCTTACCAAATGACATAAAATCTAACTTATTAAAAGATTGGTAAAAATATCATTTTTTTGGTTGGAAACGGAGATTTATTGTAAGAACTTTATCCTATAAGTCTAAATTAAACAATAAAAAGCCATGAAAAAAATTTTATTATTTGCTATTATTATAGCATTCACTGTATCTCTTAGCAGTTGCGGAGTTATGTTTGGAGGAAGTAGGTATGCAGGAAACATCACTGTAAAAGATCATCCAAATGCCGAAATCTATGTTGACGGAAACAAAATGGGAGTTGGTAATGCTAATGGTCTGTTTAACAGAAATCGACCGTTGAATGTTGAAGTAAAACAAGATGGTTGTGAACCAAAAACTCAAACTTTTGATAAAACTTTTAGGACAGGAAATTTTATTTTAAGTGTAATTTCTTGGGGAATAATAGGTATTGGTGTGGATTTAGGGACGGGAGCAGCATACAAACCTGCTCATAATTCCAATCCAAACATTCAGAAGCTTAGTGACAAAAATTATAATTTCTCAATAGATTACTCTGAATGTAAGAATCCTTAAAGCTATAAAGAATCAATAAAAGACATTGCTGAAATTCTAAACTTCAGCAATGTTTTTTTATGTTTAAATTCTTAAAATCGGATAAAGTTATTTATTAATTATCCGATATTAAGAAAAAAGAAGTATCTTTGGAGAGTGAAATGGTTTGAATATCCATATTATTTTGAGGGTCTGGAGAAACAGCTCGAAAGAATTCAGCAAAAAAAAACTGAACTGGACGAATTACGCCCTATTCCGACTTATGTATTGAGAAGTATCAAAGAGAGTCTTATGCTTGAATGGACCTATAATTCAAACAGTATAGAAGGAAACACGCTCACACTGCAGGAAACCAAAATGGTGATAGAAGAAGGATTCACTGTCAAAGGCAAATCACTGAAAGAACATTTTGAAGTAATCAATCACCAATCTGCGGTTGAATACATAGAAAATCTGGTTTCTGAAAATTATAAACTGACCGAAAAAGACATACTGAATGTTCATGAGTTCGTTTTGAACAATATTGAAAAAGAAATTGCCGGGCGTTTCAGAACTTCGGGTGTCAGGATTTCGGGTGCGAATTTCGTTCCTCCAAATGCTTTGAAAATCAGTGAATACATCACAGAGCTCATAAATTGGGTAAATGCCGATGAATCAGATATTGTTATTAAATCCACGCTGTTTCATCACAGATTTGTATGGATTCATCCGTTTTTTGACGGCAACGGCAGAACTGTACGGCTAATTTTTAATTTGCTGCTGATGAAAGCGGGTTATCCGCCGGCCATCATTCTGAAAAATGACCGGAAGAAATATTATGATGCGCTCAATCAGGCAAACAAAGGCGATTATTCCAAACTGCTTTTGCTTATTTTGCAGGCATTGGAACGCAGTCTGAACATCTATTTGGGTGCGTTGAACAATACTTATGACGATTATGACACCATCAGCAATATCGTTCAGGATGAGAGAGTTCCCTACGGTCAGGAATATCTGAGTCTGCTTGCCAGAAAAGGGAAAATCGATGCATTCAAAGAAAGTCGCAACTGGCTGACCACCAAAAAGGCTGTTCTGGATTATATTGAAAATCGTGAGCGGAAGAGAAAATTGAATTAGATTTGTTTTTGAAAGCTGAATTATCTGAGCATAATATTCAGAAGATTTTGCAGTTGGTTAAATTTTAATTTAAAGATTTGAATTTCTCAATCATCATTGCGGTTTACCAGCGAAAAGACGAGCTGACCGAGTTATTGTCGAGTCTTGGAAAACAGACCGATAAAGACTTTGAGGTGATTGTCGTTGATGACGGTTCGCCCAATCCGCTCGAAGAGACAATTGATGAATTCAAATCGGAATTAAATATAAGTTACTTTTTTAAAGATAATTCAGGTCCGGCAAAATCACGAAACTTCGGGATGGAACGAGCTTCGGGGGATTATTTTATTTTCTTGGATTCGGATACGATTGTGCCTGAAAATTACATCAAAACCGTTCGCAATGTACTGACTGAAAATTATACAGATGCATACGGCGGACCGGATGCTTCGGATGAAAGTTTTTCAGATTTGCAGAAAGCGATTTCTTTTTCGATGACTTCCTTTCTGACCACCGGCGGAATCCGCGGCGGCAAAAGACATGTAGGGAAATTTCAACCGAGAAGTTTCAACATGGGCATTTCGAAAAAAGCTTTTGAAAAAACCGGCGGATTCGGGAATCTGAGAATTGGCGAAGACCCGGATTTGAGCATGACACTGTGGGAAAACGGTTTTGAAACCCAGCTGATCAGCGAAGCTTTTGTTTATCACAAAAGAAGGACTTCGATCAAAAAATTTGCTCTTCAGGTTTATCAGTTTGGAGTGGCAAGACCGATTTTGAATCAACGACATCCGAAATACAGAAAAATCACTTTTTGGTTCCCGACAATTTTCAGCCTGGGAATGCTGATTTCGATTTTGTGCACAGTTTTTTATTTTTGTTTGACTGCAAATTTACTGTTGCTGATACCGGCTTTCGGGTATTTGGTTTATTTCTTTTTGGTCTTAATTTTTTCGGGAATTGAATATCAGAAATTAAAAGTAAGTCTGTTGACAATTGTGACAACCTTTATCCAATTTTTTGGTTACGGTTCCGGCTTTATCAAATCCTGGATTTTGTTGAATATTTTCAAAATGAAAGCGGAAAAAGCTTTTCCCGGACATTTTTTAAAATAAGTATTCGGGCAAATTAATTTAGTTTTGTATCTTTGAAGGATATGTACAATCGAAAAATTTTATCGGTGATGCACAGAGCGATGTGGTCAATTTTGGTTTAAATCAATTCATCAAAAATCAAAATTTACAAATCAAACTTAAAAAAGTTATTAAAAATAAAAAACACAAATAATTATGTCAGAAGGATTAAAAAGCGTTGAGTACGGACTCGAAAAAATATTTGAGGGCGCTCAGGATTTCTTACCCATTCTGGGTACCGATTATGTTGAATTTTATGTTGGGAATGCCAAACAGGCAGCTCACTATTACAAAACTGCATTTGGATTTCAGTCGCATGCTTATGCCGGGCTGGAAACCGGTTTGAGGGATCGCGCTTCCTATGTAATCAAGCAGGACAAAATCAAACTGGTTCTGACCACTGCACTGAATTCTTCCTCACCTATTGGTGAACATGTAAAAAAACACGGAGACGGCGTGAAGGTGATTGCGCTTTGGGTGGAAGATGCACGCAAATCATTTGAGGAAACCACCAAAAGAGGTGCAAAAGTGTATATGGAACCAACTGTAACTTCGGATGAATCGGGAGAAATTGTACAATCAGGAATTTACGGTTACGGTGAAACTGTTTTTGTTTTTACGGAAAGGAAAAATTACAACGGAGTGTTCATGCCAGGTTATATAAAATGGGAAACTGATTACAATCCTGAACCCGTTGGCCTGAAATTCATCGACCACATGGTGGGAAATGTGGGTTGGAATCAGATGAATGTTTGGGTAAAATGGTTTGAAGATGTAATGGGATTTGTGAATTTCCTTTCTTTTGACGACACCCAGATTCATACCGAATATTCAGCTTTGATGTCTAAGGTGATGGCAAACGGAAACGGAAGAATCAAATTCCCGATCAATGAGCCTGCCGAAGGAAACAAACGTTCCCAAATTGAGGAATACCTTGATTTTTACGAAGACGAAGGCGTTCAGCATTTGGCGCTTGCAACCGATGATATCATTCAAACAGTGTCAGAAATGAAAAAAAGAGGTGTGGAATTTTTGTCGCAGCCGCCACAGACTTATTATGACGATGTTCCCAAACGATTGGGCAAACATCTGCCGAATTTCAAGGAAGACATTAAAAAACTCCATGAATTGGGAATCATGATCGATGCGGACGAAGAAGGTTATCTGCTTCAGATTTTCACCAAACCGGTGGAAGACCGCCCTACCCTTTTCTATGAAATCATTCAGAGAATGGGAGCCAAAGGATTTGGCGCAGGAAATTTCAAAGCACTTTTTGAATCCATAGAAAGAGAGCAGGAAAAAAGAGGAACGCTCTGATGATTTGAATCATCACTAATCAAAAAAAGCTGCCGATTTCAAATTGAAACCGGCAGCTTTTTTTTATTCTTTCAGATTATATTTATTCCAATTCATAGATTCCGTGTTTGATGGCAAAGAGCACCAAACCGACTCTGTTTTTCACATTGAGTTTTGTGAAAACCGAATCTCTGTAATTGTCAATCGTCTTTGGACTCAGATTCATTTTATCGGCAATTTCTTTATAGGTCAGGTCAGAGCACGCCAATTTGATAAAATCAATTTCTTTTTCCTTCAATTCTACGACCTCATTCTTACTTTTCAGACTTCCAATCAGCGCATCGGTAACATTTTGGGTATGAAAAAATCCTTCTTTCAGTGTACCGGTCAATGCCTGATACAAAAGTTCCTTGCGAATGTCCTTGCTCAGATAGCCTTTTGCACCGGCTTTCAGCATTTGGATGATGGTTCTTTCTTCGGTTTCTACAGAGAGTGCAAGTACCAGTATTTTCGGATACGTTTTTGTAATAATCCGGGTGGCTTCGATTCCGTCCATCACCGGCATACGCACATCCATCAGAATAATCTCGGGATTTATCTTTTTTTCTTTCAAAGCATCCACTACTTCCTGACCGTTTTTAAAGATCCCGTTGGTTTCAAAATCATCCAAACCATCCACCAGATTTCCGATTGCCTGTGAAAGCAGCGTATGATCATCCACTATGGTTACTTTATGTTTCATCTGATATTCTTTTTAATTGTTAATTCGGTTCCTTCTCCCAACTGAGACTCAATTTTCAATTTTGCATCCACCAGCTTTGCCCTGTTCTTCATATTTATCAGTCCGATTCCGTTATAAACGCTTTTTTGGTCAAAACCGATTCCGTTGTCGCGGCATTTGATATAAAGGCTGTCGGATCCGTATAAAAATTCCAAGTTCATTTCAGTCGCTCTCGAATGTTTGAATGTATTTGAGAAAAACTCCTGAAGAATCCTAAAGATAATGATTTCCTGGTTATTTGGAATTTCAAGCACGTCTCCTTTGATCTGAAAATCAATTTTCATGAATTTCATTCTTTTGAAACGGCTCATTTCATTGTTGACCGCTTCAATCAGTCCCATTTTTCTAATGCTTTCGGGATTGATCGATCTGGAGAGTGCCCTGACTTCGTTCAGTGCATTTCCGATGATTTCAATCGATTCGTTGATTTTTTCGGTATCATTCTCTGAATTTTGAAGATAAACTTTGGCAAGTGTAATCAGCTGACCGATGTTGTCATGCAGTTCCCAGCTGATATTTCTTAATGTTTCCTCTCTAATCTCAACCTGAGACTCTGCCAACTCCTTTTCAAATTGTCTTTTTACTTCTGCCTGTTCTCTGAGGAGTTTGTTTTTCCGTTTGTTAAATACAAGAAATAAAATCACCATCGAAATCGGTACGAGTACCATGACTCCGAAAATAACAAATAATATTTTCTCATTTTGCTGTAGCATAGAATCCTATGATATAACAACCGTACAGAATCAAATTTAAAATATTTATTGAAATCGAATACACTCTGCTTATCCCAAGATCCAATCCGGTCATCAATAAAAGCGGTGTAAAACCTATATAAAATGTGAGCAGACCGAGAATGAACCAAAATTCCGGAATTCTCCAATAGTGAATTACTCTGTCTTCATTCAAAAGTCTTGAAAAATAAGCAACCGAAAAAGACAAGATTACGATTGCCTGGGTAATCAGACCAACCTTGAATAATTGTTTTACTTCCTGTTCCTGAATTAAGTCATAAGAGGTTGCGGTCAAAAAAATCACAAGAACAATCCATTTCCAGTATTTTAATTTCAGAATATTATCAAACCAATACAGATAGATCAAAAAAGAAATAACCGAATAAACATTATAAAACATTCTCGGGCTGCTGATCACATCAAATTTCATAAGTATCGTTATTGATACTTCATTAATGGATGTGTAGACCAACAGCGGGAGAAACACCCATAAAGGTGTATTTTTATAATTTTTCCAATAAACGATTGCAGCAATGCATGCAAACAGTTGCATTATCAAAAATGATTTTGATAACAGATTGATCAGATCCATATAATAATTATACTATTCTAATTTCTCATATTCGTTTTTACGGTATTTCGGTATCTGATTTTATGGTAGACCCACATCTGAATTCACTGAATCCGGTATGTCACCATAACCAAAATCCAGTCTTTCAATGCCTGTTATATTCTCGTTTGTATATGTAGTGGGCGAATCAATCTGGCATGTTGGAACAAAGAAAACGGTTTGTCTCGGAGCTACAAGTCCATCCTGACCCAATTTTTCCTCAGCTCCGAAATATATTCTGAGACCAAGTCCAGTGTGACCTTTGGTTGCGGCATAATCTTCTACATATTTGATGTATCTTTTAAGATTCGCAAGATCAAACCATACTGATCTCATCGCACCGCTGTAACCCGGAATCTTTTTTGCCATAACACGATTGACTGTTGAATAAAATTCCTGCTTGTAGAGATCCTCCATCTCTTTTCCTTTTGCCACCGTAATCAATCCGGTTGGCAGAATACTTTCGTCCATATTTATAATTTTTATTTATTATTTCGCAAAGATAATTTCATATATTTATATCAGTTAAGGGGGAAATCCCCCTTTTTTAAGGGTTCAAAGGGGTAAATTTAATCAAATTTATAAACCGACCCGCTTTTTAATTCATTTATCACAAAAATACTGTAAGTACTTCCGATACTTGGAATCGAAGTGAGTTTTGATACAATGAACTCCCTGTATTCATCCATATCTCTAAAAGTCATCTTCAATATATAATCTGAATCACCACTCACATGATAACATTCGTGGACTTCATCAAATCCGGTAATCTGAGATTCAAAATCCGAAATATTCTGCCTGGAATGCCGCTCGAGTTTCACATGTGTAAAAACCATCAGTTCCCGACCGAGCAGCCTGCGGTCGAGTAAGGCTGTGTATGATTTTATAATGCCCGATTTTTCCAGTTTTTTAATCCTTTCATATACCGCCGTGGCCGACAGACTCAATTCAAGCGACAACTGCTTGTTGGTCATTTTTGAATTGGTTTGAAGGAGATTCAAAATCCTGAAATCATTTTTATCCAAATTCATATCTGAAAACTATTAATCGTTTTGTAAAAATATTCATTAAATTCAGAATAATATAAAGTAATTTCACGAATTTTAGAATAATCATCTGAATTTTCAATGATTCATTGACTTTTATTAATTATTAACTTTAATTCGCCAATTAAATTTAATAAAAACATGAAAAAGCACAATCCGGCAGACAGAATTCAGGATCTGCAGTATTTTGGAGAATTTGGCGGTGTCAATCCGTCGATTTCCGATTCGTCAACCTATACTTTTCTTTCTGCCAGAACCATGTTCGATACCTTCGAAGGAAACACCGACGGCTGTTATCTGTATTCAAGACACAGTTCGCCGAGCAATCTGTATCTGGGGCAGGCATTGGCCGCACTCGAAAATACTGAAGCGGCAAATGTAACCGCATCCGGAATGGGCGCCATCACTTCGGTACTGCTGCAACTTTGTCAGAGCGGCGACGAAATCGTTTCGAGCAGAACGGTTTATGGCGGAACTTATGCTTTTATGAAGAATTTTCTGTCCAAACTGAATATAAAAACCCATTTTGTGGACACCACAGATTTGGAAAAAGTTGAAAATGCAATTACTCCCAATACCAAAGTACTTTACTGTGAATCACTGAGCAATCCGCTGCTTGAAGTTTCTGATATTGAAGGTCTTTCCAAAATTGCAAAAAGACACGGACTCAAACTGGTGATTGACAACACTTTTTCGCCAATGCTAATCTCGCCTTCGGTTTTGGGCGCAGATGTAACCGTGCACAGCCTTACGAAATTTATCAACGGAAGCAGCGACACTGTAGGCGGTGTGATTTGCGGAAGTCAGGATTTCATCGATCAGCTGAGAAGCGTCAACGACGGCACTGTCATGCTGCTCGGTCCGACGATGGACAGTTTGAGAGCAGCAAGCATTTTAAAGAATCTGAGAACGCTCCATATCCGTATGAAAAAACACAGCCAGAATACCTTATTCCTGGCAAAAGCTTTTGAAAATGACGGACTGAAAGTGATTTATCCCGGATTGGAAAGTCATCCGCATCATGAATTGTTCAAAAAAATCCACAATCCCGAATACGGTTTTGGCGGTATGATGGCGATTGACGCCGGATCACTCGACAAAGCCAATGAACTGATGGAAATGATGCAGAATGAAAATCTGGGCTATCTTGCGGTCAGCCTCGGTTTCTACAAAACACTGTTCAGTGCTCCCGGCACTTCCACATCGAGCGAAATCCCGATCGAAGAACAGAAAGAAATGGGTCTGTCAGAAGGCCTCATCAGATTTTCAATCGGTTTGGATGACAATATCGAAAGAACTTATCTGAAAATGAAGGATTGCATGAAGAAACTGGGAATCCTTTAATTTCAAAATAAATCAGACAAATCATTTCTAAATTGTATAAAACTGCTTAAATTTGCAGCCACAAACCCAAGGAGGAAGGATTTGTCTGATTGCAGCCTCATTAAAAAATTGCTAAAACAGGATACTTCAAACAATTTTTCCTCTCATTAAAAATTTAATTATGCCTTATTTATTTACTTCAGAATCTGTTTCTGAAGGACACCCGGACAAAGTAGCAGACCAGATTTCTGACGCATTGGTCGATAATTTTCTTGCCGCCGACCCCGAATCGAAAGTAGCATGCGAGACGCTGGTGACCACCGGTCAGGTAGTTTTGGCAGGTGAAGTCAAATCAAAAGCATATTTGGACGTACAGCACATAGCAAGAGAAGTCATCAACAACATCGGTTACAACAAAAGCGAATATATGTTTGACGGCAATTCCTGCGGCGTACTTTCTGCCATTCACGAACAGTCACCCGACATCAACAGAGGAATTGACAAAGCAAATGAACAGGAAATAGACTTTGAAGCAAGAGCCGAATCTCAAGGTGCCGGAGATCAGGGAATGATGTTTGGTTATGCAACCAATGAAACCGAAAACTTTATGCCGCTTGCACTTGATCTTGCCCATTCAATCCTGAAAGAATTGTCGCTGATCAGAAAGGAAAAACTAAAAATGACCTATCTCAGACCCGATGCGAAATCTCAGGTAACCATTGAATATTCAGATGACAACAAACCGATTCGCATCGTCAGCATTGTGGTTTCGACTCAACATGACGATTTTGCGAGCGACGAAGCAATGCAGGCAAGAATCGAAAAAGATGTAAGAGAAATCCTGATTCCAAGAGTCTTTCAAAAACAAAAGACAGAAATCCAGAAACTCTTTAATGACAACATTGAATACCATATCAACCCGACCGGAAAATTTGTAATCGGCGGGCCGCACGGCGATACCGGACTGACCGGCAGAAAGATTATCGTTGATACTTATGGCGGCAAAGGTGCTCATGGCGGTGGTGCGTTCAGCGGAAAAGACCCGTCAAAAGTTGACAGAAGCGGCGCATACGCTGCCAGATATATCGCCAAAAACATGGTGGCTGCCGGTGTAGCCGACGAAATGCTGCTCCAGGTTTCTTATGCAATCGGAGTGACAAAACCAATCGGCATTTATGTGAACACATACAACAGTTCAAAAGTAAATCTCACCGATGGCCAAATCGCAGAAAGAGTCAGCAAACTGTTTGACCTGAGACCATACGCAATTGAACAGCATCTAAAATTAAGAAATCCGATTTATCAGGAAACAGCTTCCTACGGGCACATGGGCAGAGAATTTTATGTCGCCGACAAAACCTTTAACAAAGGAACCCGTGACGAAAAGACATTTCATAATCTTGAATTCTTTACCTGGGAAAAACTTGATGCGGTTGACAAAATCAAACAGGAATTTGGTCTTTAAATCGTTTGAATGTTAAAATTCATATAAAACCGGCGCTTTCTCAGCCGGTTTTTTTGTTTTTCTAAAGTCCATCCGTCCAATTTTTCCGAAATTTGCAGTTCAAAAATCTACCGCCTTGTTTAAACTTAATTTTTCAATTTTGTTTATCTGCCTTTTCGGGTTCGCATTTGGACAAATCATCACACCGACCAAGGAATTGAATGACTGCGATCAGGACGGCGACGGATTTGTCAGCATTTCATTCGATCAGCTTCAGAATTACGCATTGGATGTATTGTCGGAATTCAATGAATCCCCCGAAATCTATGTAACCAAAGCACACAGCGGAGTTGAGAAAATCATCCAGCTTTATGACAATCCGCAGGTGGTGCCGGTTTGTGGCGACACCGACGGTGCAGGCGGTTATTATGACATTGCCTTCAACAGTCAGAAAGACCTTTATGTTACCCGAAAAAACGGGGTGCTTCAGAAAGTAAATCCGGTCAGCTGCGATTATCAGACACTGGGACAGATTCATTCAAACGGCCAGACCGTGCTTGCACTTTCATTTGACCATCTCGACCATTTGTATGAAGGCGGATGGACGAGCAAGGTTTACAGATCCGATCCGGATGACATCACCAATTTCTATCTGTGGCATGACTTCGGAATCGGAAATGCAAGCGGTGATTTTGTACAAATCGGCAACTTTATGTATGTTGCCTGGACAATGCCCGACGGTAAAGATCATCTGCTCAAAGTAACGCTTGGCGCCGACAATGTGTATGTAAGCCATCAGGATATGGGAAAAATAGAAACCGGAACTTTTGGACTGGCGGCAGAATACGGAAGACTGTACGGAAATACAGTTGATTTTCTTTATGAAATCAATCTCGATACCATGGAAAGAACAGTCATCAAAGAAAGACCGGCAGGAAGCAGTGCCAATCAGTGGTGGGGTGCGGCAGGTTATCACGAAGGACTCAATATTCAGATCAGCTATCACTCAAATCAGACAGACGCAGCCAACGGCAACAATCCGTTGAGCGACCCTTTTACCAATCCGATTGCATACCAGGATGCCTATGTTTATATCAGAGTACATGAATCCACTCAAAACATCACCTATATCATCCCGGTTCACATCATCATCAGTGTAGCACCAGATGCGGCGGAAAGCAGTCTGACCGAATGCAGAGATGCAGAAACCGGTTGGGCAGAATTCAATCTGGACGAAGCAAAAAATTCAATCAATCCGGATCCGAATGTGAATATCAAATTTTATAACAATCCGGAGGATTTGCAAAACAACCAGAATCCGCTTCCGTCCATAATTTCAATTTCAGAAAACAAAACAGTCTATGTACGGGCTGAAGATGGTGCTCAGGATTGTTACGGAACTTCGGTTCTCCATCTGAAGATTCGGGAAGCAGATGTGGATTACGAAGATTATGTCGTTTTTTGCAAAGGAACTTTTGCAGTTTTGAGCATACCCGATCAATTTACAAGTTATCATTGGAACGGTCTCCAGGACGAAGATCTCGATCAGCCGATTGACGGATATGAAATTTCGGTCAGTCAGCCGGGCGATTATTCGGTGACCGTGACCGATCTGAACGGCTGTACTTTCATACTTCCGTTTGAAGTGGTCAACGGTGGCGAACCGGTGATTACAGATGTAGTTTTCAATTCGGATCAGTCGGTAACGGTTCAGGTTTCGCCGGCAGGAAATTATGAATATTCGCTTGACGGAATTTTCTGGCAGAGCACACCGGTTTTTTACAATTTGAAACCCAATGATTTTGAAGTGTATGTTAGAGATATGGTCGGCTGCTATGCCGAGAAATTTAATTTCACTTATTTCAATGTTCCAAATTTTATTTCGCCCAACGGAGACGGCTTCAATGACGATTGGAAAATCAGAGGAATGAGCCGATTTCCGAATGCAAGTATCAAAATTTTTGACCGCTACGGAAAAACATTTGTCGATCGAAAAATAAATTCGGCGGAAATCATCTGGAACGGACTTTATATGGGCAGTCCGGTTCAGTCGGGAACTTACTGGTACATCATCACTTTGGATGAAAACCAGAAAATTTCGGGACACATCAATGTCAGAAACAATTAAATAAAAACAGATATGAAAAAATTACTCATCTTAATCGGATTGACCGGATTTGCATTTACCGGTTGTGAAGAAATGCAGCAGATTGCAAGTCAGATTCCAAACGGAACCGGTGAAGGAATCGGCGGAGTTTCGAGCTATCAAATTTCACAGGGATTGAAACAGGCGCTCGAAATCGGTGTACAGGACGGTGTTAAGACTTTGGGAAATAAAGACGGATTTTTTAAAAACAGCATGACCAGGATTCTGCTGCCCGAGGAACTTCAAACGGTTGACAAGACACTGAGAAGCATCGGGTTGGGAAGTCTGGCAGACGAAGGTCTGAAACTGCTGAACCGGGCAGCAGAAGACGCAGTAACTGAAGCTGCTCCAATCTTTAAAAATGCGATTATGGGAATGACTTTTAATGATGCAAAAGGTATTCTGCTCGGCAACAACAATGCAGCAACCACTTATCTTCAAGACAAAACATCAAATCAGCTGTTTGCTGCTTTCCAGCCAAAGGTGAAAAATTCATTGGGCAAAGTCGGCGCGGATGATATCTGGGCGCAGATCATCACCCAATACAATAATTTCACCGGCAAAACCGTAACCACCGATCTGAATGCTTATGTCACCCAGCAGGCAATCAACGGGGTTTTTAAAATGGTCGCCCAAAAAGAAGAAGGAATCAGAAGCAATATCGGTCTGAGAACCACACCATTGCTGAAAGAAGTGTTTGGTCTGCAGGATAAAAAATAATCTGAGCGCATTGGTAATCAGCAGACAAACTGTCACCAAAAAAAATTAAAACTGAGAAGCACGAGCTGACTTCTCAGTTTTGGAGCAATTTAATTCTTTAAGATTCCTTACTTATTTCCTTTTTTATAATCTGCCAGAAATTTCTCAAGACCCGAATCTGTCAGCGGATGTTTCATCAGTCCCAAAATCGAAGAAAGCGGAGAAGTCACCACGTCAGCTCCGATTTTTGCACAATTGATGATGTGCATAGGGTGTCTGATTGATGCAGCAAGTATGTTGGTATCGAACAGATAATTGTCATAAATAATTCTGATTTCTTCAATCAGATTCAGACCGTCAGTTGAAATATCATCCAATCTGCCAATAAACGGCGAAACATATTTTGCGCCTGCTTTGGCTGCAATCAGTGCCTGACCGGCAGAAAACACCAATGTTACATTGGTTTTGATTCCGTTTGACGAAAAATATTTACAGGCTTTCACACCATCTTTTGTCATCGGAATTTTGACCGTAATCTTATCATCAAGTTTTGCCAGCTCCTTCCCTTCTTTGACCATTCCGTCAAAATCGGTCGAAATCACTTCTGCGCTGACATCTCCGTCTACGATTTTGCAGATTTCAAGATAGTGATTCAGTATATTTTTCTTTCCGGTGATTCCCTCTTTTGCCATCAGCGATGGATTGGTGGTCACACCGTCGAGTACGCCCAAATCGTGCGCTTCTTTGATTTCGTTCAGATTTGCGGTATCAATAAAAAATTTCATAACTGTATTTTTTGGATGCGTAAAATTACGCTGAAAGTTGATGATTCAAAAATTATCAGGCAGCCATTTTGAAAACAAATATTCTCTGATTGAATCAATCCAAGAATTCTTTCGACGATTCGGGAATTCAAACCACATAATTTTATGTATTTTTGAATGCTAAACAATAGATAATGAAAAATCTGATTTTACTCGCATTTCTGCTGTCTTTCAATTTCGGACATTCACAAAGACTGAATGATTACAAATACATCAAAGTCCCGGACAGTTTTTCGAGCTTCGATGAAAACCAGTATCAGCTGAACTTTTACCTGAAACAGTTGCTGAATAAAAACGGCTATACAGTGCTGAACGAAATATCCGGCAGTTGGCCCGAAGAAGCAAAAAACAATTACTGCCTGGTGCTGAATGCAGATGTGGTCAAGCTCAATAAATTCCTGAAAAATGCTTTGGAGGTGAAATTTACCGACTGCAAAGGAAAAGTGACGGCTTCCTTTGAAGGTGTCTCAAAAATCAAAGAATTCAGCAAAGGTTATCAGGAAGCAATGCGTCTGGCTATCAAACAGGCCGGAGCATACATGCCATCAGAAAGGGCTGATCTCATCGGAAAAGATACCGTTGAAAATCAGAAAACAGATTCACCCGAAAATCAGGCACCAAGCGAAGCCGTGAGCAATACAATTGATCCGCCGATGGATTTTACCCCCGATATGGGAATTGAATTCAAAAACAGCAATCGTTCGGTTTATCTGGTCGAAATGAAAAATAATTCTTTTTTGCTGATCGACAAAGCAACTTCATCTCTGATCGCACAGCTCAAACCATCGTCAAGAGCAGGCGTCTATCAGGTGAGCGTACTTGGCGAAAAGGAGAAATACACAACTACCGGATTTTATGACGGCAGCAGCCTGACCATAGATTTCATCGAAAACGGCAAATCACAAACAGAGGAGTTCAGCAAATCAAATTAACCTGTTCCAATCAATTATTTATGAAATTAATCACTACGACCGCTGTTTTCACAATGTGTACATTTGTACTGTTAAATGCACAACAGATGGAAGCACCACGCGCAAAGAAAATTGAAAAAAAACTAATCAAAGACGGCGATGTAAGAATTGATGAATATTTCTGGCTCAACCAAAGAGAAAATCCGCAGGTCATCGATTATCTGAATGCCGAAAATCAATATACAGACGAAATGATGAAAGATACGGAAATGCTTCAGCAAAAACTGTATCAGGAAATCAAATCAAAAATCAAAGAGGACGATGAGTCGGTTCCGTTTAAACTCAACGGTTACTGGTACACCACCCGTTATGAAGCCGGCGGAGAATATCCGATTTATACCCGAAAAAAAGAAAGCCTGAATGCTCAGGAAGAAATCATGTTCAATGTGAATGAAATGGCAAAAGGACACAGTTTCTACAATCTGGCGGGCGTGAATATCAGCGAAGACAATCAGCTGGCTGCTTTCGGGACAGATACCGTCAGCAGAAGAATTTACACCATCCGAATCAAAGATCTGAATACCGGAAAACTGCTTTCTGACAAACTTGAAAACACTACCGGCGGATCGGTTTGGGCTGCTGACAACAAAACACTTTTCTACACCCGAAAGGACGAAACACTCAGAGCTTTCCAAATCTGGAAACACAAACTGGGAACCGAGCAGAGCAATGACCAGCTGGTTTTTGAAGAAAAAGACGATACTTTTGACACCTTTGTTTTCAAAACCAAATCCAGAAAATACATCGTCATCGGCAGCAGCAGCACGGTTTCGGACGAATATCGTTTTACCGCCGCTGACCGTCCGGATGATCAGTTCAAAATTATCCAGCCGAGAGAAAGAAATCTGGAATACAGTATAGAACACTACGGAAATGATTTCTACATACTGACCAACAAGGACAAGGCAACCAATTTCAAACTGATGAAAACACCGGTTGACAAGACCGAAAAAGACAATTGGACAGATGTGATTGCACACCGGCCGGAAGTGTTTATCGAAAATTTTGAAATCTTCAATAATTATCTGGCACTTGAAGAAAGATTTGAAGGACTGACCCGAATCAACATCAAAAGCTGGGACGGAAAAACAGATTATTTTCTTCCGTTCAAAGAAGAGGTTTATACCGCAGGGATCGGTCAGAATCCGGAATTTGACACAGATATACTGAGAATCGGTTATACTTCGATGACCACACCGGGTTCGGTGATTGATTACAATATGAAAGACAAAACTTCTGAAGTCAAAAAAGAACAGGAAGTCCTGGGCAATTTCAACAAAGACGATTATGAAACCAAACGAATTTGGGTGACTGCACGCGACGGTGTGAAAGTTCCGGTTTCAATTGTTTACAGAAAAGATCTGAAAATCGGTCCGGACACGCCCTTGCTTCAGTACGGTTACGGATCTTATGGAATCAATATAGATGTTTATTTCAGTATTCCAAGACTCAGTCTGCTCGACAGAGGATTTATTTATGCAATCGCACATATCCGAGGCGGTCAGGAATTAGGAAGACCCTGGTATGAGGACGGCAAACTGCTGAACAAAAAAAATACTTTTAATGATTTTGTGGATATTTCAAACTATCTGATTGAAAACAATTACACTTCGGCAAAACATCTGTATGCGATGGGCGGTTCTGCCGGCGGACTGCTGATGGGTGCAGTAATGAATCAGGCACCCGAACTGTACAACGGAATTGTGGCTCAGGTTCCTTTTGTGGATGTGCTGACCACCATGCTCGACGACAGTATCCCGCTGACCACCGGCGAATATGACGAATGGGGAAATCCAAATCAGAAGGAATATTACGATTATATGAAATCTTATTCGCCGTATGACAATATTGAGAAAAAAGATTATCCCAATCTGCTGGTGACCACCGGTCTTCACGATTCGCAGGTTCAGTATTGGGAGCCCGCAAAATGGGTGGCAAAACTCAGAGACCTGAAAACAGACCATCATCTGCTGTTGCTCAAAACCAATATGGACGCAGGACACGGCGGTGCATCGGGAAGATTTGAATCGCTCAAAGAAACTGCTCTTGAATATTCGTTTCTATTCAAGCTGGAAGGAATAAAAAATTAAAAATGAGAATTTTAGCCTATATACTCAAAGTCTGGCTGCTCACAATGGTTTTTGCTCCAATTGCCGCTTTTGCAATCGACAATCCGGGCGAAGATTATTGGTATGTGTATATCGTAGTGCTTTCGACCAGTCTGCTGCTTTCAATTCCTGCCGTGATTGCGATGGTTGCATTTCTTAATTTTGCACCTTTGGACTGGGGAATTCTCAAAATCAAACTGATCAATTCGGCGGTGGCGGCAATCAGCATATTGATTACATTCCGGCTGATGGACAAAAGTTTTCTTGACCTCAATGAAAGAAATATTTTGTGGCCGCTGTCCTATGCACTGATCATGGTTTTATTTATCTTTATCTTCAGATTAAAAAGAGAAAAACCAATTGTCTGAATGCTGAAATCGGTTCACCATATCGCTGTTATCTGCTCTGATTATGAAGTTTCCAAGAAATTCTATACAGAAGTGCTCGGTTTGGAAATCATTCGTGAAGTTTATCGGAAAGACAGACATTCAAACAAACTCGATCTGTCGCTGAACGGAAATTATATCATCGAACTTTTTTCTTTTCCCAATCCGCCCAAACGACTGACCGAACCCGAAGCCTGCGGATTGAGACATATCGCTTTTGAGGTGAATGATCTTGATGCCGAAATCGAAAGAATCAATTCACACAGTTACACAGTAGAACCGATACGAACCGACGAATATACCGGGAAGCGTTTTACATTTTTTAAGGATCCGGACGGGCTGCCGATTGAACTGTACGAAGAAGGAGATCACAGATACAAACGAAAACAAACACTCTAATTTCATAAAATGGCTTCAGGAATATTTGCAGTTTTGGACGATATCGCTGCGCTGATGGACGATGTGTCGGCAGCTGCAAAAGTTGCCACCCAAAAGACAGCCGGTGTGCTGGGCGACGATTTGGCGGTCAATGCCGAAAAAGCAAGCGGTTTTGTGGCTTCAAGAGAAATTCCGGTTCTGATTGCAATCACCAAAGGTTCATTTTTGAACAAACTCATCATTATTCCAATCGTTCTTTTACTGAATTTTATTTTTCCGGCGGCAATAAAAATCGTGCTGATCATCGGCGGATTCTATCTGGCTTATGAAGGAATCGAAAAAGTTATTCATTATCTGTTTCATTCAAAAAAGGTCAAAACGAAAGTCAAAATTGAGAAACAGAATGACAATCCGGTTACCGAGAAACAAAAAATCAAATCTGCAATCATCACCGATTTCATTTTATCCATCGAAATCGTCATTATTGCACTGAGCACCGTTTTGGACAAATCAATTTATATTCAGATCGGAACAGTTGCAATCGTTTCAATCCTTGCCACAGTCGGGGTTTACGGAATTGTTGCACTGATTGTGCGAATGGACGATGCTGGCCACGGTCTGATCCGAATTTCAAAAAACAAAGGATTCCTGGCAACGATTGGGCGTTCGCTTGTAAAACTGCTGCCTCATATCATCCGGCTGATGGGCGTTGTCGGTACAATCGCACTGATATTGGTCGCAGGCGGAATCTTTGTTCATCAGACCCATATTTTTGAAAATTTCCCAAAAGGCTTTCCGATGATTGCAAAAGAAGCCCTGATCGGTCTGGCAGCGGGACTCATCTGCTTCACTGTCATTGAAGGATTCAAAAAAGTGTTTGTCAAAAAGTCGATTTAGGAATTTGTTTAAATTTTATTGCCTTTATTTTCGGCGAATTCTAAACAAAACCTATTGTGTTTTTGAGTTAATCATCCGGCTCTTTACCGTGAAAGAGTTATTAGAACCATGATGTTTCTCCACAAACGAGCTGCGCTTCCAACCATTTCGGGATTGATATTTTTGAAATAATCGTTGCAATTAAAAAATGTCCGAAGGAGAATTACTCCAAATCGAAAACCAAAAACGTGTGCGTGAAGTCATTCAGTTTGTGAAAGAATACAGCGGGAAAATGAATTTCCCGATAGCGAATACAAAGAATCACTCGCCACGATGGTGAATTATATGATGGAACGCGAGGAATAAATCGAATTTAAAAGTTGGGCAGAAAATTTAATTGTAAAAGTTTTTTTTGAAATACAAATTCATAGTTTTGCCCCGATATGAAATTCGAGCTCAGATTATTGACCATTTGCTTTTCGGTTTTAAGCATTTGGAGTTATGGACAAGACAGCATTCCTCAGAAATTAGTGGCATACAATGCCGATGAATTCGCCATTGCGAGACCTTTGAACATAGAATACAATCAAATTACGCCTTATAAATTCACGTCGAATTATTCGGGAAATAAACTTCAGGGAAAGGTCAAAAATGCCTACCAGGCAAAAGTCAGTATGAACGGAAATTTCATTGTCAAAAAGAATTGGATGCTTGGCGCGACTTTTAGTTACCGTTACATTTCTTCATCCACCGAATTAACGCATTCGGACGGAAGCAAAAGCGTTGAAGACAATGATTTTCACCACCACGCTTCCGCATTGAATTTTACCTATATTTCAAAATTATTTAAAAAACCGGCATTTTTCACCGCCAGTTTCATAGTGGACGGAAGCGAAGAACATTTTGAGAAAATAAAAGGATTGGCAATCGGAACATTATTGTTAAAAGCCGATGCACAAACAAAAATGGGCGTAGGACTGATTGGTTTAATCGACCCGACTGCGAGAATTCCCGTTTTTCCGATGTTTACGTATGAGCATAAATTCAACAATGGTTTTACGTTGGACGCTTCGCTTCCGAGACATATTTTCCTGCGGAAAAAATTGTTTTCTCACGGAAGAATTTCTGTCGGAAGTGAATTAGGAAATACATCTTTTTATCTGTATTCACCTTTTGAAACTTCGGGTAAATACGAATTCAGACAATTGGAAATTGACTCGGGAATTGTTTACGAACACTATTTGGGCGGTTCTTTTATCGCAACATTAAAAACCGGAATGAGAAATACACCAAGTAGTCGAATTGTTGAGAAAAATGAGTCGTATAATTCTTATCTTTTAAAGACAAATCCCAAACCGACTTTTTATATAAATGCCGGAATTTCGTTTAATCCTTTTGGGAAATTATTCAAGTAAACCGCCTTTTTGAATGAAGTCTGTTTTGAGTTTTCCTCCAATTTTCAGCATCAATCGGCTTTGTGGGATTTTCGATGATGGTTGTTTGGAAACCTAAATCCAATGCGTCATTCGCTGTGAAATCAAGAAAGACCTTTCTGCCATTCCCAAGCGGTTCGCATACTTTCTTCCAAAGGCGTTTCGGGTTTCCAGCCCAATTCTTTTTCGGCTTTTGAATTGTCCGCAAATGCTTCGATGATGTCGCCGGCTCTTCTGTCCACCAATTTGTAATTTAATTTCAAATCATTGACTTTTTCAAAAGATTTCACGACTTCCAAAACCGTGGAACCAATTCCGGTTCCCAAATTGAAAACTTCCAAATTGGATTTATTTTCTTTTTGAATTAACCTCGTCAAAGCTTTCACGTGTGCATCTGCCAAATCGCAAACGTAGATATAATCACGGATTGCCGTTCCGTCGCGCGTCGGATAATCACTTCCGAAAACGGACAAAAATTCACGAATTCCGGCTGCAGTTTGGGTTACAAACGGAACCAAATTATTCGGAACGCCTTTCGGCAATTCGCCGATCAAAGCACTCGGATGCGCGCCAACCGGATTGAAATAACGCAAGGAAATCACGTTTTTATCAAATGCTGCCACGAAATCTTCCAAAATTTCTTCACCCATTTGTTTGGTTTTGGCATAAGGCGATTCGGCTTTTTTGATGGGCGCATTTTCGTCAATCGGCATTTTATCGGCTTGTCCGTAAACCGTGCAGGATGAACTGAAAATAAAATGGTCGATTTCGTTTTCTTTCATCGCTTCCAAAACATTGAGCAATCCCATCAAATTATTTTTATGGTACATCAGCGGTTTCTGAACGCTTTCACCCACAGCTTTGTGCGCCGCAAAATGAATGACACCCTCAATTTTATTTGACTTAAAAAATTCATTGACTAAATTTTCATCTTTCAAATCGATTTGATGAAATTCGGGCTTTGTGCCGGTAATTTCCGTAATTCTGTCCAACACAAATAATTCGGAATTCGATAAATCGTCGATGATGACAACTTCATATCCGGCTTCCTGCAAAGCCACCGCCGTGTGTGAACCGATGTAGCCGAGTCCGCCTGTAACTAAGATTTTTTTCAAGTTCAATGTTTTTAAGTTTTATTTTCAGGTTGATTGGCAAAGAGGGTGTCCGAAAAGTCGGACACCCTTTTTTAGTTGTGTTTTTTCTCTAAAATTTGTATCTTAGAGTTCTACAAAAAAACCAACAATGGCTAAGGTAGTTTTTAAAAATCAGACAGGCAATAGTC
>Ga0206116_1000492_pt1 | contig 40052 bp, 36 predicted proteins | sample 3A1Ametagenome_FD_178000 | JGI IMG/M metagenome (GOLD analysis project Ga0206116, IMG submission 178000) | Enriched microbial communities from leaf-cutter ant dump, University of Wisconsin, Madison, United States - 3A1A | ecosystem: Environmental > Terrestrial > Nest > Insects nest > Nest dump...
GGATGAAGGTCAGGGCTTCTTCCTGGGCATCGATGCTGTCGATCAGCACTTCGCCGATGTCCTGGCGCAGGTAGTCGCGGATGGCGCGGATGATGACGTTGCTTTCCTGGTAGATCAGGAAGGGCGCGGAACGATCCTGGGAGGCTTCCTTGATCGCGGTCCAGAGTTGCAGCAGGTAGTCGAGGTCCCACTGCATCTCTTCGCTGCTGCGGCCGAGACCGGCGGTACGCACGATCAGGCCCATGTCGGCAGGGGCGACCAGGCCGTTGAGGGCCTCGCGCAGTTCGTTGCGCTCTTCGCCTTCGATGCGACGGGAGATGCCACCGGCACGCGGGTTGTTCGGCATCAGGACCAGGTAGCGACCGGCCAGGCTGATGAAGGTGGTCAGGGCCGCGCCCTTGTTGCCGCGCTCTTCCTTCTCGACCTGGACGATGACTTCCTGGCCTTCGCTCAGTACTTCCTTGATGTTGACCCGACCTTCCGGGGCCTTCTTGAAGTATTCGCGGGAGATTTCCTTGAGTGGCAGGAAGCCATGGCGTTCGGAGCCGAAGTCGACGAAGGCGGCTTCGAGGCTGGGTTCGATGCGGGTGATCCGGCCCTTGTAGATATTGGCCTTCTTCTGCTCGCGCGCACCGGATTCGATATCCAGGTCGTAGAGGCGCTGGCCGTCTACCAGAGCAACACGCAACTCTTCGGGTTGAGTCGCGTTAATCAGCATTCTTTTCATGTAATACCGTCGGTTTCCGGGCTGCCGGAAACGGCGTGCGGCACACACGACTTCTCACGGTCGGTGTCAGGTGCGTCAGGGGTGGCGGGGCCATCCCGTGTCCAGCGGGGGTTCGGTTGACTGGTGACCAGTGCTGCCGAAGCCGCGACGACGCGTCCTGCTTGCTGCTGTGTCAAATGCACGTCAGTCAGGAGGAGGAATCAGCCTTCGTCCGTGGATGCCCGGGGGCATCCGTGAGCGGGTCCGGTCGCTGGCCTGTGGCCGCGGGCTGGACGCAGTACTACACGGTCCGACGGTTGTGCATCTCCACCCTACACGTATCCCTGATAATCGGGTGCTGCCGCGCGCTGAATCCGCAACGGGTTGCATTTATCGCCGGCTCCGTTCGGGAGCCCGCGCAGTTTTATGGCTGAGGCAGGTATTTCCGAAGCATCCGCCATGACTGCGTGAAAGCGCTGGCACTGGAAAGAGTGGCATCGAAAAAAAACGGGGTGGGAGGGTCAAAAGCCGCTCTTGTTGTTTTTTATCGGTCTTCTCTCATCGGCGCTGGTGGCGATTCCAGGCATTTCTGTAAACTGGCGAAAACCCCGTCGGACGGCCTCGCGTCCTCGAGATTTGCGTAGGTCAGGGCCGGCTTGAAGCCATTGGTCCGCTGGCCAGCCGCTTTTGGCGGCGTTCGCGACTATAGCAGCAATCATTAAGTGCTTCAAATCCATAAAAAATTGTTATGATTCGCAAATGACGACCAATACCCCTCCGACTTCCAGTGTCCAACTGATCGAAGTCCCGCCGGAACTTGCCGGCCAGCGTATCGACAACTTCCTTGTCAATGTCCTCAAGGGCGTGCCCAAGACCTTGATCTACCGCATTTTGCGCAAAGGCGAAGTGCGGGTGAACAAGGGCCGCATCAAGCCCGAATACAAGATCCAGGCCGGCGACATCGTGCGCGTTCCGCCCGTTCGTCTGCCCGAGCGCGACGAGCCGGTTCCGGTGGCCCAGGGCCTGTTGCAGCGCCTGGAAGCGGCGATCGTCTACGAAGACAAGGCGCTGATCGTGCTGAACAAGCCGGCCGGCATCGCCGTGCACGGTGGCAGCGGCCTCAGCTTCGGCGTGATCGAGGCCTTCCGCCAGTTGCGCCCCGACGCCAAGGAGCTGGAGCTGGTGCACCGCCTCGACCGCGACACCTCCGGCCTGCTGATGATCGCTAAGAAGCGCAGCATGCTCCGCCACCTGCATACCGCCCTGCGTGGCGACGGCGTGGACAAGCGCTACATGGCGCTGGTGCGCGGGCACTGGGCGACGGCCAGGAAGCAGGTCAACGCACCGCTGCTCAAGAGCAACCTGCGCTCCGGCGAACGCATGGTCGAGGTCAACGACGAGGGCAAGGAGGCGCTGACGGTGTTCCGCGTGCTGCGCCGCTTCGGTGACTTCGCCACCATGATCGAGGCGCGCCCGATCACCGGCCGTACCCATCAGATCCGTGTGCATGCCCTGCACGCCGGTCACTGCATCGCCGGCGACAGCAAGTACGGCGACGAGGATTTCACCCGGGAGATCCGCGAGCTGGGCGGCAAGCGCCTGTTCCTGCACGCCTATGCCCTGACCGTGCCACTGCCGGATGGCGGCGAGCTGAAGCTCGAGGCGCCTGTCGATGAAATGTGGTCCCAGACCGTGGAGCGCCTGAGTGCAACGTGATTACGACCTGCTGATCTTCGACTGGGACGGCACCCTGGCGGACTCCATCGGCCGCATCGTCGAGGCGATGCACGCGGCGGCCGTGCGTGCTGGCTATCCGCCGTGCAGCGACGATGCGGTCAAGGGCATCATCGGCCTGGCCCTGCCGGAGGCGATCAGCGTGTTGTACCCGCAGTTGGACGAGGCCGAGGTCATGGCCTTCCGTCAGCACTACGCGGATATCTACATGGCCCTGGATGACCAGCCTTCGCCGCTGTTCCCTGGCGTGGTCGAGGCGCTGGATGCCTTCCGTGCCGAGGGCTACCGCCTGGCGGTGGCCACCGGCAAGGCGCGGCGCGGACTGGATCGGGTGCTGCGGGCCAATGGCTGGGAGAGTTTCTTCGACATTACCCGGGCCGCCGACGAAACCCGTGGCAAGCCGCACCCGTTGATGCTGGAAGAGATCCTTGCGCATTGCCAGGTGCCGGCATCGCGGGCGCTGATGGTCGGCGATTCGTCGTTCGACCTGATCATGGCGAACAACGCCGGCATGCATTCGGTGGCGGTGGGTTATGGTGCGATGTCGCTGGCGACGTTGAGCGTTCATCGGCCGCAGTTGTCTATCGATCACTTTTCACAGTTGCAGGCCTGGCTCGCACGAGCGGCTGCAGCGGTATTTCCAGGGTAGGTAAAACATGGTCGATGAGTGGAAGGCGCCTCGCGAGGACAAAAACGAAGACGGCAAGAGCTGGCAGTTGCTGGAGAAGACTCTGCTCGCCAGCGTCCAGGAGCAGCGCAGGGCGCGGCGCTGGGGGATCTTCTTCAAGCTGCTGACGTTCCTCTACCTGTTCGGCATCCTGTTTCTGTTCTCGCCGCTGGCGAAGATGGAGAAGAGTGCGGTCGGCGGTACCGGGCACACGGCTCTGATCGAGGTCCGCGGGGTGATCGCGGACAAGGAAGAGGCCAGCGCCGACAACATCATCGGCAGCATGCGCGCGGCGTTCAAGGATCCCAAGACCAAGGCCGTGGTCCTGCGCATCAACAGCCCGGGCGGCAGTCCGGTGCAGGCCGGCTATGTCTATGACGAGATCCGTCGCCTGCGCGGCGAGTACCCGGATATCAAGCTGTACGCGGTGATCACCGACCTCGGTGCTTCCGGTGCGTACTACATCGCCAGCGCGGCCGATCGGATCTATGCCGACAAGGCCAGCCTGGTGGGCTCCATCGGCGTGACGGCGGCGGGCTACGGTTTCGTCGGTACCATGGAGAAGCTCGGGGTCGAGCGTCGCAGTTATACGGCGGGCGAGCACAAGTCGTTCCTCGATCCGTTCCAGCCGGAAAAACCGGAAGAAACCCGTTTCTGGCAGCAGGTGCTGGAAACCACCCACAAGCAGTTCATCGCCAGCGTGAAGCAGGGGCGTGGCGAGCGGCTGAAGGACAAGGAGCATCCGGAGCTGTTCAGCGGGCTGATCTGGTCCGGCGAGCAGGCCGTCGACCTCGGTCTGGTGGATGCCCTGGGCAGCGCCGGCTATGTGGCGCGGGAGGTGGTGGGCGAGAAGGACCTGGTGGACTTCACCATCGAGGAGTCGCCCTTCGATCGTTTCTCCAAGCGCCTCGGTGCCAGCGTTGCCGAGCATCTGGCGATGTGGATGGGGTTCCAGGGGCCGACCCTGCGCTGATCGTCGCCGTCATGAAAAAGCCGACCTCGCGGGTCGGCTTTTTATTGGGCTCAGGGAACGCTGACGCCTTCCTTTATAAGCATGTCCACCAGGCGGATCAGCGGCAGGCCGATCAGGCTGGTGGCATCGCAACCGTGGGTGTCCTGGAACAGGCTGACGCCAAGGCCCTCGCACTTGAAGCTGCCGGCGCAGTCGTAGGGTTGCTCGATGTGCAGGTAGCGCTCGATGCGCGGCAGGTCGAGTTCGCGCATGTGCACGCTGAATGGCACGCAATCCACCTGGCATTCGCCGGTGGCGCTGTTGAGCAGGGCGACGCCGGTGAGGAAGGTGACATGATTGCCGCTGGCGGCCAGCAACTGTTCGCAGGCCTTGTCGAAGGTGTGCGGCTTGCCGAGGATCTGTTCGCCAAGCACGGCGACCTGGTCGGAGCCGATGATCAGGTGGGCCGGGTAGCGGGTGGCCAGGGCGTGTGCCTTTTCCCGGGCCAGGCGCTTGACCAGGTCGGTCGCGGGCTCGTCGTTCAGGCGCCGTTCGTCGATATCCGGCGAGGCTGATTCGAAGGGCAGGTGCAGGCGCGCCAGCAATTCGCGCCGGTAGGGTGAGCTGGAAGCCAGTATCAGCGGTTGCATGAGGTACTCCAGTGCAGGTTCGGCGATTCTAACATGGCCGGTGGGGCGGAATTTCCTTTGACAGGGGCGGGGGGCATCCCTAGAATGCTGCGCCTATGTTGAATGACCCGATTCCACCTCACGTTGACCCGCGCAAATTGGCCGATCGTGGCGTTTCCATCGAAGGAAGCGTACCGCTCGCCGATTTGGAGAGACTCTGCGACCCGCTTTCCGACAATGTCGGTACGGTGCAGGCCAAATTCGATTTTGAGCGAGACGAGCAGGGCACGGTGGTTTTCCACACCGACCTGGGCGTCGAGGTCAAGATGGTTTGCCAGCGTTGTCTTGAGCTGGTCACCCTGCCGATCCACAGCGAATGTACTTACGCCGTGGTGAAGGAGGGTGCGAATACCCAGTCGTTGCCGAAAGGTTATGACGTGCTGGAACTGGGCGAGGATCCTTTGGATCTGCAGGCATTGGTCGAGGAAGAGCTGTTGCTCGCCTTGCCCATCGTGCCTGCTCATCATCCGGAAGAATGCCAGCAGCCGGCGGGCGCCGATGAGCCCGAACCGCGCGAGGACGAGGTAAAGCGGTCCAACCCGTTCAGTGTATTGGCGCAGTTAAAGCGTGACCCAAACGTTTAGGAGTTAATCAATTATGGCTGTTCAGCAGAACAAAAAATCCCGCTCTGCCCGTGACATGCGCCGTTCGCACGATGCCCTCGAAGCCAACGCCCTGTCCGTAGAGAAAACCACCGGTGAAGTTCACCTGCGTCACCACGTTTCGCCAGAAGGCGTATACCGTGGTCGTAAAGTGATCGACAAGGGCGCTGACGAGTAATCCTTGTCCGCTCAGATCATTGCGATCGACGCAATGGGCGGGGACTTCGGTCCCCGCAGCATTGTCCAGGCAAGCCTTGCTTGTCTCTCGGCTACTCCCTCGCTCCACCTGACCCTCGTCGGTCAACCCTCCCTCCTTGAAGACCTGATCGCTGGCCAGTCGGCTGCGGATCGCGCGCGCCTGCAGATCGTTGCGGCGAGCGAAGTGATCGGCATGGACGAGAGGCCGTCCCAGGCGTTGCGTGGCAAGCCCGATTCGTCGATGCGCGTGGCCCTCGAATTATTGCGTGATGGCAAGGTCCAGGCCTGCGTCAGTGCCGGTAACACCGGGGCGCTGATGGCGCTGTCGCGGTATGTGCTCAAGACCTTGCCCGGCATCGATCGCCCGGCGATGGTGGCGGCCATTCCGACCCAGACCGGTTATTGCCAGTTGCTCGACCTCGGTGCCAACGTCGATTGCAGTGCCGAGCATCTCTACCAGTTCGCCGTGATGGGTTCGGTGGCGGCCCAGGCCCTGGGTATTTCCCGGCCGCGGGTGGCGTTGCTCAACGTCGGTACCGAGGACATCAAGGGTAATCAGCAGGTCAAGCTGGCGGCCAATCTGCTGCAGCAGGCCCGCGGTCTCAACTACATCGGCTTCGTCGAGGGCGACGGTCTTTATCGTGGCGAGGCGGACGTGGTGGTGTGCGACGGGTTCGTCGGCAACATCCTGCTCAAGTCCAGCGAAGGCCTGGCCACCATGATCGGCGCACGGATCGAGGCGCTGTTCCGCAGCAGCCTGGCCTCGCGCCTGGTCGGGGCCATGGCCATGCCCCTGCTGCGTCGCCTGCAGGCCGACCTGGCGCCGGCGCGGCATAACGGCGCCAGCTTTCTCGGCTTGCAGGGCATCGTCATCAAGAGTCATGGTTCGGCCGGGGTGCAGGGTTTCCAGAGCGCCATCCAGCGTGCGTTGATCGAAATCCAGGAAAATCTTCCCCAGCGTCTCCATGGTCGCCTGGAGGATTTGTTGCTTTAGGCATATTCGCCAGGAAGTGGTTAAATGTGACCGCTTGGTTCTCGTTACCATCCAACTTTCGGTTTTCTTGTGTCCAGCTGCGGCTGGACACTCATTTTCGACGACAAGATCACTAGGGGCTTGTTCAATGTCTGCATCCCTCGCATTCGTCTTTCCTGGTCAAGGTTCGCAGTCTCTCGGCATGCTCGCCGAACTGGGCGCCCAGCATCAGCTGGTCATCGACACCTTCAGTGAGGCCTCCGAGGCTCTGGGCTACGACCTCTGGGCACTGGTCCAGAACGGTCCGGAAGAGCAACTCAACCAAACCGACAAAACCCAGCCTGCCATCCTCACCGCCTCGATCGCCCTGTGGCGCCTGTGGCTGGCCGAAGGTGGCGCGCGTCCGGCCTTCGTCTCCGGTCACAGCCTGGGTGAATACAGTGCACTGGTTGCCGCCGGCAGCCTGAGCCTGGCCGACGCGGTCAAGCTGGTGGAGCGCCGCGGTCAACTGATGCAGGAAGCCGTGCCTGCTGGCCAGGGCGCCATGGCCGCGATCCTCGGCCTGGATGACGCCGACGTCGTTGCCATCTGCGCCGAAGCGGCCCAGGGCGAAGTGGTCAGTGCCGTCAATTTCAACTCCCCGGGCCAGGTGGTCATCGCCGGTGCCAAGGCTGCGGTCGAGCGTGCCATCGAGGGCTGCAAGGCACGTGGCGCCAAGCGTGCCCTGCCGCTGCCGGTCAGCGTGCCGTCGCACTGCGAGCTGATGCGCCCGGCTGCCGAGCGTTTCGCCGAGGCGGTCAACGCCATCGAGTGGAAGGCACCGCAGATTCCGCTGGTGCAGAACGTCAGCGCGGCCGTCCCGGCTGACCTGGAAACCCTCAAGCGTGACCTGCTGGAGCAATTGTACAAGCCGGTCCGCTGGGTCGAGTGCGTGCAGGCCCTCGCTGCGCAGGGTGCGGTGCAACTGGTCGAGTGCGGCCCGGGCAAGGTCCTGGCTGGCCTGAACAAGCGTTGTGCCGATGGCGTGACCACCTACAATCTCAACACCCCGGATGCCGTCGCCGCTGCGCGCGCGGCGCTGGCCTAATTAGGAGAGCTTGCATGAGTCTGCAAGGTAAAGTTGCACTGGTCACCGGCGCCAGCCGTGGCATCGGCCAGGCCATTGCCCTGGAACTGGGGCGTCTGGGCGCTACCGTGATCGGTACCGCGACGTCCGCCTCGGGTGCCGAGCGCATCGCCGCGACCCTGAAGGAACACGGCATCGCCGGTACCGGCCTGGAACTGAACGTCACCAGCGACGAGTCGGTGACCGCGGTCCTCGCGACCATCCAGGAGCAGTTCGGTGCGCCGGCGATCCTGGTCAACAACGCCGGCATCACCCGCGACAACCTGATGATGCGGATGAAGGACGACGAGTGGTTCGATGTGATCGACACCAACCTCAACAGCCTCTACCGTCTGTCCAAGGGCGTGCTGCGTGGCATGACCAAGGCACGCTGGGGCCGTATCATCAGCATCGGCTCGGTGGTCGGTGCCATGGGTAACGCCGGTCAGGCCAACTACGCGGCTGCCAAGGCCGGTCTGGAAGGTTTCAGTCGTGCCCTGGCACGTGAAGTGGGCTCCCGTTCGATTACCGTGAACTCGGTCACCCCGGGCTTCATCGATACCGACATGACCCGCGAGCTGCCTGAAGCGCAGCGTGAAGCGCTGCAGACGCAAATTCCGCTGGGCCGTCTGGGCCAGGCCGATGAGATCGCGAAAGTGGTCGCATTCCTGGCGTCCGACGGTGCGGCATACGTGACCGGCGCTACCATTCCGGTCAACGGCGGGATGTACATGTAGTCAAATGTGACGGATTGTTTTAAAAAAATGTCATACGTGCTGACTAAAATCCGTTATAAAGCTGCAATCTAATTTCAGGGTAGTCGGCGGGTGTGGTGGGGAAGGGCGCGTTTAACTTGAAAAGCAGGCGCCTTTCTATAAAATTACACACCGGCCAGCTGCCTGACATATGTCCATTAGGAGTGAAAACAAGGTATGAGCACCATCGAAGAACGCGTCAAGAAAATCGTTGCCGAGCAACTGGGCGTCAAGGAAGAAGAAGTGAAGAACGAGTCTTCCTTCGTTGACGATCTGGGTGCCGATTCCCTTGACACCGTTGAGCTGGTGATGGCTCTGGAAGAGGAATTCGAAACCGAGATTCCTGACGAAGAAGCCGAGAAGATCACTACTGTTCAAGCTGCTATCGACTACGTCAACGCCCACCAGGGCTAAGACTTCATAGTCGTCGCTTCTTGTCAGGGAAAAACCGCACTGCCTTTGCCGGCGTGCGGTTTTTTCTTTGCAAGAAATGTAGACATATAGAATAAGGAGAGCGCTGTGTCGCGTAGACGCGTCGTGGTCACCGGTATGGGTATGCTGTCGCCACTGGGTACCGATGTACCGAGCACTTGGCAGGGCATTCTGGCTGGCCGCAGTGGCATTGGTCTGATCGAGCATACGGACCTTTCTGCCTACTCCACCCGTTTTGGCGGCTCGGTAAAGGGCTTTGACGTCGAGCAGTATCTGTCGCTCAAGGAAGCTCGCAAGCTCGATTTGTTCATCCAGTACGGCCTGGCGGCTGGTTTTCAGGCGGTGCGCAATGCCGGCCTGGAAGTCACCGATGCCAACCGCGAGCGCATCGGCGTTGCCATGGGCTCGGGTATCGGCGGCCTGACCAACATCGAAGACACCAGTCGTACCCTGCACGAGCAAGGCCCGCGGCGTATTTCGCCGTTCTTCGTGCCTGGTTCGATCATCAACATGATTTCCGGTTTCCTGTCCATCCACCTGGGCGTACAGGGACCGAACTATGCCATTGCCACCGCTTGCACCACCGGTACCCACTGTATCGGCATGGCCGCGCGCAACATTGCCTTCGGCGAAGCCGACGTGATGATCGCCGGCGGCGCCGAAATGGCCGCCTGTGGTCTGGGCATGGGCGGCTTCGGCGCATCCCGTGCGCTGTCGACCCGCAATGACGACCCGACCCGGGCCAGCCGTCCATGGGACAAGGGCCGTGACGGCTTCGTCCTGTCCGATGGTTCCGGCGCCCTGGTTCTGGAAGAGCTGGAGCACGCCAAGGCCCGTGGTGCGACCATCCATGCCGAGCTGGTCGGCTTCGGCATGAGCGGCGACGCCTACCACATGACCTCGCCGCCCGAGGACGGTGCCGGCGCCGCGCGTTGCATGGTCAACGCCCTGCGCGACGCGAAGGTCGACCCGAGCCAGGTGAACTACATCAACGCCCACGGCACCTCGACCCCGGCGGGTGACCTGGCGGAAGTCGCGGCGATCAAGTCGGTGTTCGGCGAGCACGCCTATCAGCTGGCGGTCAGTTCGACCAAGTCCATGACCGGTCACCTGCTGGGTGCGGCGGGCGCGGTGGAAGCGATCTTCAGCGTCCTGGCGATCAACAGCCAGGTGGCGCCACCGACCATCAACCTCGACGAGCCGGATGCCGGCTGCGATCTGGACTTCGTCGCCCACGAGGCGCGCAACATGCCGATCGATGTCGTGCTGTCCAACTCGTTCGGCTTCGGCGGTACCAACGGTTCGCTGGTGTTCCGCCGGTTCGTCGGCTGATGCAGGCCTGGGTCGATGGGCAGGGCGCCGACTCCCTGGCGCTGCAAAGCCGCGGCCTGGCCTATGGCGATGGCCTGTTCGAGACCATCGCGGTCAAGGGGGGCGTGCCGTCCCTGCTTGACTACCACCTCGATCGCCTGGCGCTGGGTTGCCAGCGTCTGGCGATCGAGGCCGATTTCCCGTTGATCCGTGATGAGCTGTGCCGTTATGCCGGGTTGCTCGGCGATGGCGTGCTCAAGCTGATCCTCACCCGTGGCGACAGCCAGCGTGGCTACGCCGCTGCGGCCGGTGCCGCGCCGCGGCGCATCCTGCAGGGCAACCCTGCGCCTGCCTATCCGGCCGAGCATGCCGAGCAGGGCGTTCGCCTGTTCCCCTGTCGTACTCGGCTGGCCGAGCAACCGCTGCTGGCCGGGCTCAAGCATCTCAATCGCCTGGAGCAGGTGCTGGCCCGTGCCGAGTGGCAGGGCGCCGAGTACGCCGAAGGGTTGATGCTGGATGTGTCTGGGCGGGTGATCGAAGGGGTGTACAGCAACCTGTTCCTGGTACGCGACCAGCAGTTGCTCACCGCCGACCTGAGTCGCTGCGGCGTGGCCGGCGTGATGCGCGCTGCATTGCTGGAGGCTGCTGCGCGCGAGGGCATCCCGACCCGGGTGTGCGACCTCTCCCTGGACGACCTCGAGCAGGCCGATGAATTGTTTCTCTGCAACAGTGTCTATGGTATCTGGCCGGTGCGTTCATTTGCATCGCTGAACTGGTCGCCGGGGCCTCTCACCCGTAAACTGCAGGCCATTGCCCGTACGCTACTGGATGCCTGATTTCGTGAGACGTAAATTGCTGCTGTTGCTGGAGATCGGACTGATCCTGGCCGGCCTGGTGCTTGGGTATTCCGCCTGGAAAGTCAGTTCGTCGGTGGAGCAGTCGCTGCACCTTTCCGGCGAAGAGCTGCTGGACGTCCCCACCGGCACCAACCCCAACCGCATGTTCTATCGCATGGAAGACGACGGCCTGGTCGATGGCGCGTTCTGGCTGCGTCTCTACTGGCGTTTCAACATGGCTGGTGTCGCCCTGCACACCGGTGAATACCGCATGACCCCCGGCATGACCGTGCGGGACCTGTTCGACGACTGGCGGCGTGGCAACGTGGTGCAATACAACCTGACCCTGGTCGAGGGCTGGACCTTCCGTCAGGTCCGCGCGGCTTTGGCCAGGCATGACAAGATCAAGCAGACCCTGGGCGGCCTCAGCGACGCCGAGGTGATGGACAAGCTGGGTCATCCCAGCGTGTTCCCTGAAGGGCGGTTCTTCCCCGATACCTACAAGTTCGTGCGCGGCATGACCGATGTCGAGCTGCTGCAGCAGGCTTATGCCCGCCTGGAGGAAGTGCTGGCCAAGGAGTGGGCCGAGCGTCCTGCCGAGCTGCCGTATCGCGACCCGTACCAGGCGCTGATCATGGCCTCGCTGGTGGAGAAGGAAACCGGCGTGCCGCAGGAGCGCGGGCAGATTGCCGGCGTCTTCGTCCGGCGCATGCAGATCGGCATGCTGCTGCAGACCGACCCCACCGTCATCTACGGCATGGGTGAGCGCTACAACGGCAAGATCACCCGCGCCGACCTGCGTGAGTCCACCCCGTACAACACCTACGTGATCAGTGGCCTGCCGCCGACGCCGATCGCCATGGTCGGTCGCGAGGCGATCCATGCGGCGCTCAACCCCACGCCGGGCAGCACCTTGTACTTCGTCGCCCGGGGCGACGGTAGCCATGTCTTCTCCGATGATCTCGATGCGCACAACGCTGCGGTTCGCGAGTATCAACTGAAGCGTCGCGCCGATTACCGTTCCAGTCCGGCACCTGTGCCCGGTGCCAACGGCCAGGCCTTGCCGAGCCCAGCGGCGGAGCAGGAGGCGCCGGTTGCGCCGCAGGAAGCTCCCGCGCAGACGGGCGACGCCCCGGACGATGGTGAGTCCACCCCGCAATGAATTTTTTCGAGGATAGCGAGTGAGCGGTTTGTTTATCACCCTGGAAGGGCCGGAAGGCGCGGGCAAGAGTACCAACCGTGACTACCTGGCCGGACACCTGCGCGATCGCGGCCTGGACGTGTTGTTGACCCGCGAACCTGGCGGTACTCCGCTGGCCGAGCGCATCCGCGAACTGCTGCTGGCGCCCAGCGACGAGAAGATGGATGCCGACACCGAACTGCTGCTGGTCTTCGCGGCCCGTGCCCAGCACCTGGCCAAGGTGATTCGCCCGGCCCTGGCTCGCGGCGCCGTGGTGCTGTGCGACCGTTTCACCGATGCCACCTACGCCTATCAGGGCGGTGGCCGGGGCCTGAGCGTCGAGCGCATCGCGACCCTGGAGCGCTTCGTCCAGGGCGGCCTGCAACCGGACCTGACCCTGCTGTTCGACCTGCCGGTAGAGGTCGGCTTGTCGCGCGCCGCCGCCCGCGGCCGTCTGGATCGTTTCGAGCAGGAAGGCCAGGCCTTCTTCGAGGCTGTGCGCCAGGCCTATCTCGAACGGGCCAAGGCCGATCCGCAGCGCTATCGACTGATCGACGCGGCGCAGCCGCTGGCTGCGGTGCAGCGATCGCTGGACGGGCTGGTCGGGCAGATCGTGGAGCGCAGCCGTGGCTGAGGCCTACCCGTGGCAGGCGGGTCTCTGGCAGCAACTGGCCGGACGCGCCCGTCATGCCCACGCCTATCTGCTGCACGGTCCTCAGGGTATCGGCAAGCGGGCCATGGCCGAGCGCCTCATGGCCCTGCTGCTGTGCCAGCGCCCGGACAACCTGCAGGCCTGCGGGCAGTGCAAGTCGTGCATGCTGCTGGCGGCCGGCAGTCATCCGGACAACTACCTCCTCGAGCCGGAAGAGGCCGACAAGCCGATCAAGGTCGACCAGGTCCGCGACCTGGTGGGTTTCGTGACCCAGACCGCTCAGCTCGGCGGGCGCAAGGTGGTGCTGATCGAGCCGGTGGAGGCGATGAACGTCAACGCCGCCAACGCTCTGCTCAAGAGCCTGGAAGAGCCTTCCGGGGATACCGTGCTGCTGTTGGTCAGCCACCAGCCGAGTCGCCTGCTGCCGACCATCAAGAGTCGCTGCCAGCAGATTGCCTGCCCGCAGCCGCAGGAGGCGCAGAGCCTGGCCTGGCTGGCCACGGCCTTGCCGGATTGCGACGAGCAGGAGCGCGGCGAGCTGTTGAGTCTTGCCGCGGGCTCGCCGCTGATGGCGGTGAACCTGCACGGCCAGGGTGTTCGCGAACACCGCGCGCAGGTGGTCGACGGGGTGAAGAAGCTGCTCAAGCAGCAGCAGTCGCCCAGCCAGCTCGCCGAGTCCTGGAACGCCATTTCCCTGTTGCACCTGTTCGACTGGTTCTGTGACTGGTCGAACCTGATCCTGCGCTATCAACTGACCCAGGACGAAGACGGCCTCGGCCTGGCCGACATGCGCAAGGTGGTGCAGTACCTTGCGCAGAAAAGCCCGCAGGGCAAGGTGCTGGAGATCCAGGACTGGATTCTCCTGCAGCGCCAGAAAGTCCTGGGCAAGGCCAATCTCAACCGCGTGCTGCTGCTCGAAGCCCTGCTGGCTTCCTGGGCTACGCTGCCGGGCCAGCGCTGAGTCGCCGGCATTTCAATTTCCCTCGCAGATCGTCATTTCGCCATGCTCGTAGATTCCCATTGCCATCTCGACCGCCTTGATCTTGCCGCCCACGGTGGCTCCCTCGACGCTGCCCTGGAGGCTGCGCGGGCGCGCGGCGTAGGGCATTTCCTGTGCATTGGGGTCAGTGCCGACAACGCCGCCCAGGTCAAGGCGCTGGCGGAACAGTACGCGGACGTGGATTGCTCGGTGGGCGTCCATCCGCTCGACCTGGCACCCGGTGCGGAGCCGGCGCTGGACTGGCTGCTGCAGGAGCTGAATCACCCGAAGGTGGTGGCCATCGGCGAAACCGGCCTGGACTACCACTACGAGCCGGAAGCGGCGGAACTGCAGCAGGCCTCGTTCCGCCTGCACCTGGAGGCTGCGCGGATCACCGGCAAACCGGTGGTGATCCATACCCGCGCCGCACGCGCCGATACCCTGGCGCTGCTGCGCGAGGCGGCGTTGCCGCAGGCGGGTGTGCTGCACTGCTTCACCGAGGACTGGGACATGGCCAGGGCGGCGCTCGACCTTGGCTACTACATTTCGCTGTCGGGCATCGTCACGTTCCGCAATGCCGATGCCTTGCGTGACGTGGCCCGCCAGGTCCCGGCCGACCGCCTGCTGGTGGAGACCGATTCGCCGTACCTGGCGCCGATTCCCCATCGCGGCAAGCCGAACCTGCCGGAATACGTGCGTGACGTCGCCGAATTCATCGCCCTGGTGCGCGGCGAGCGTTACGAGCAACTGGCCGAGCAGACCACGGCGAACTTCCGCCGCCTGTTCCCCCTGGCACGGGTTCGCCAGGCCTGAGTCCGGCGCACGGGCAAAAAAAACCCGGGTTCTGGGGGGGGAATCCGGGTTAAGACCATTAGGAGTAAAACAAAGGCGAACACTCCTTGATCACCTTTATTGGCGCGACACTTGGGGGGTATGCCTCGCCAACACTTCAAGTATTGGCCAGGATCGATGAGCTTCCAGCGCCCTTTGCTCGTTTTTTAAACAGATTTGGAATACGCCTGTCCCTGCTGAGCACTCATCGCTCTGCAATTTCATTGACTGGCGGGATTTCATCGCGGATCGAGCGGTATTCTTCGGCGATATGCGGGGAAAAGTGCGCGCCGTCGCACTAGGGAATGGCCATCAACCGCGCTTTTCGGCATCCGTGCATCGAGCCAGGGGCGTCATCACCTGGAACCCAGGCGGTGTCGTCCTGAGATGGGGCGTACGCTTCAGTAGGCCTCGACATGGTTGGATGTTCCGTGCATTTTGTCGCAAGTTAGGCATAATACTTGGCTTCGATTTTGATCAGTCCTTCTTATGCAGAAAGAACCTCGTAAGGTCCGTGAGTTTCGTCGCCGTGAGCAAGAAATTCTCGATACCGCACTCAAGCTGTTCCTTGAACAGGGCGAAGACAGCGTCACCGTCGAGATGATCGCTGACGCTGTGGGTATCGGCAAAGGCACGATCTACAAGCATTTCAAATCCAAGGCGGAGATCTACCTGCGCCTGATGCTCGACTACGAGCGCGATTTGAACCAGTTGCTGCACTCCGCCGATGTCGACCGTGACAAGGAAGCCCTGTCCCGCGCCTATTTCGAATTCCGCATGCGTGATCCGCAGCGCTATCGCCTGTTCGACCGTCTGGAAGAGAAGGTGGTCAAGGGCCACCAGGTACCGGACATGGTCGAGGAGCTGCACAAGATCCGCGCTTCGAACTTCGATCGCCTGACCCTGCTGATCAAGGGCCGGATCAGCGAAGGCAAGCTCGAGGACGTTCCGCCGTACTTCCACTACTGCGCGGCCTGGGCCCTGGTGCATGGTGCCGTGGCGCTGTACCACTCGCCGTTCTGGAGCAATGTCCTGGAAGACCAGGAAGGTTTCTTCCAGTTCCTGATGGACATCGGTGTGCGCATGGGCAACAAGCGCAAGCGCGATCCGGAACCATCCGCCAACTGATATCCGTCGGCGACACGGGCGCTATTGGGCGCGACGGCTCAGGAATATACTTGGATGTGAGGGCTTGCAAAAACCTGATTTTTGAGTCAGGTTTTGCACGCCCGATTCATCCATGCCGGAGTTTTCCATGATCGTCGACCGTCAAGGCAGGCGTTTTCGCAATTTGCGTGTCAGCCTTACCGCCGCCTGCAACTACGCGTGCACCTACTGTGTGCCCGACGGCAAGCGTCTGGTCGCCGCCCAGGATGAACTGTCCGCTGAAGCCCTGGCCCGTGGCGTGGCCTACCTGATCGAGGCTGCCGGTATCGAGCGCTTGCGGGTTACCGGTGGCGAGCCGCTGGTCAGTCCAAAACTCGACGTTTTCCTCGGGACCGTTGCCGGCCTGGGGCTCGATGACATCAGCCTGACCACCAACGGCCAGTTGCTGGCGCGCAAGCTGCCGCTGCTGGTGGATGCCGGTATCCGCCGTCTCAACGTCTCCCTCGATACCCTCGATCCGCAGGCCTTCCGTGGCATTGCCCGTGGCGGCGACCTGGCCAGTGTGCTGGATGGCATGGCCCAGGCGGCGGCGGCGGGCATGAAGATCAAGGTCAACATGGTGCCGCTGCGCGGGCAGAACCTCGATCAGGTCCTGCCCCTGCTGGAGTACTGCCTGGAGCATGGTTACGAACTGCGTTTCATCGAGTTGATGCGCATGGGGCACCTGGCGCGCGACAACAATCAGTTCCTCCAGCAGTTCGTCGGTCTCGAACAGTTGCTGCAGGTGATCGGCGAGCGCTACGAATACGCCCAGACCGACGCGCCGGTGGATGCCACGGCGTTGCGCTACCGGATTGCCGGGCGCGGCTGCTTTGGCGTGATCGCCAATGAAAGCGTGCCGTTCTGCCGCACCTGCTCGCGCCTGCGGCTGTCGTCCACCGGCTGGTTGCATGGTTGCCTGTCGTCGAGCAACCGCCACTACATCGGCGATCTGCTCGATCGTCCGCGCCACCAGGCGTTGCCGGCGCTGCAGGGCTTGCTGGTCAAGGCCCTGGGCGACAAGCAGAGCGTGGCGTTTTCCGGCGGTGCCACGGTGATGAAGATCATCGGCGGTTGACCCGGCAAGCTGGCGCAGAACGTGCATCTTGGGGCTGTTCGCCGGTTTTCCGTCGCCGGCCTCTGGAGGAAAGATGCGTAGCCTGGTTCTGCTGCTGGCGTTCATCACGCTGGGTGGCTGCATGAATGTCAGCGACATGGGTGAAGGTGCCCGCTATCACATGAGCGACGCCGGCCTGCTCGACCACAGCGACACCCAGCGCTCGATGTCGCTGCGCCTGCAACCCGACTCGTTCATTTTCATCGCCCAGGGCGCTTTCGCACCGCCCGGTCGAGCCTACCCGCGGCCCAACGTGGTGGCGGAGGAGGCGTTCAAGGGCTTCATCGAATACTTCCCGCTGGTGCGTCGCGCCGAAGGACCGATCGGTCTTGAAGAGGCGCTGGCCCAGGCGCGTTCGTTCGGTGCCCACTACCTGCTGTACACCCGTTTCGCCAAGGCGGACAACCGCATCGGCAACAGCGACGAATGGTATGACGAGCAGGCGGTCGATCGTCTGGGCGTCGACACCGGCGTGGTCCAGCTGATGCTCATCGAGACCAACACCCGCTACCTGATCGATACCGCGCGCATCCGCAGTCGCGGCGGTTTGCTGACGTTCCATGACAACAAGCCGGAAGATTTGCTCGGCCCGCCGCTGGAAGACTACGCTCGCAGTCTTCTGGGAATGAGTCGCTGAGGACGTACGAGATGGTCGATACAGGCAAGGCCAACGATCTGCTGGCGCAGATCCCCAAGGCGGAGAAGGGCCTGCCGCCGGTTCACCTGTGGAATCCGGATTTCTGCGGCGATATCGACATGCGTATCGCCCGCGACGGCACCTGGTACTACCTGGGCACGCCGATCGGACGCAAGCCCATGGTTCGTCTGTTTTCCACCATCATCCGTCGGGATGGCGACGACTACTTCCTGATCACGCCGGTGGAGAAGGTCGGCATCAAGGTCGATGACGCGCCGTTCGTGGCGGTGAGCGTGGAGGTGCAGGGCGAGGGCGAGCAGCAGGTGCTGTGGTTCACCAGCAATGTCGAGGACCGGGTCGAGGCGGGGGCCGAGCATCCGCTGCGTTTCGTCATCGATCCGCTGACCCAGGAGCCTTCGCCCTATGTGCACATGCGCGCCAATCTCGAGGCGTTGATTCACCGCAACGTGTTCTACCAACTGGTGGACCTGGCGGTTTCGCGGGAGATCGATGGCGAGCCCTGGCTGGGCGTCTGGAGTTCGGGCGAGTTCTATCCCATCGGGCGGGAATGAAGGGCGTGCCGGGTGCTTGCGAGGGGGGTGGAAGCCTTTTCCCGACGCAATGAAAAAACCTCCAGTGCTTGCGCATCTGGAGGTTTTCAGTGTTTGGCTCCGCGACCTGGACTCGAACCAGGGACCCAATGATTAACAGTCATTTGCTCTACCGACTGAGCTATCGCGGAATCTGGGGCGTATCTTACTGATTCCCAAGGGGAAGTCAAGCTTCCCCCGGGAAATTGTCGCTTACAGCACTTCGACGATGGCTTTGGTCACCACGTGGATGTTGCTCTGGTTCAGCGTGGCCACGCAGATGCGACCGGTATCCAGGGCGTAGATACCGAATTCGTTCTTCAGGCGGGCAACCTGCTCAACGCTCAGGCCCGAGTACGAGAACATGCCGCGCTGGCGACCGACGAAGCTGAAATCGCGCTTGGCGCCGTATTCGGCCAGCAGGTCGACCATCTGCTTGCGCATGCCGTGGATGCGACCACGCATTTCGCCCAGCTCGGTTTCCCACATCTGACGCAGCTCGGCGCTGTTCAGCACGGCGGCGACGATGCTGGCACCGTGGGTTGGCGGGTTGGAGTAGGTGGTGCGGATCACGCGCTTGACCTGGGACAGCACGCGAGCGCTTTCTTCCTTGGCGTTGGTGACGATCGACAGCGCGCCGACACGCTCGCCGTACAGCGAGAACGACTTGGAGAACGAGCTCGAGACGAAGAAGTTCAGGCCGGATTCGGCGAACAGGCGCACGGCGAAGGCATCTTCGGCGATACCGTCACCGAAGCCCTGGTAGGCCATGTCGAGGAACGGTACGTGGCCCTTGGCCTTGACCACTTCCAGGACGTTTTTCCAGTCGGCCAGGCTCAGGTCGACGCCAGTCGGGTTGTGGCAGCAGGCGTGCAGGACGATGATCGAACCCGATGGCAGGTTGTTCAGGTCTTCCAGCATGCCGGCGCGGTTCACGTCGTTGCTCGGCGCATCGTAGTAGCGGTAGTTCTGCACCGGGAAACCGGCGGTTTCGAACAGGGCGCGGTGGTTTTCCCAGCTCGGGTCGCTGATGGCGACGACGGCGTTCGGCGACAGTTGCTTGAGGAAGTCGGCACCGATCTTCAGGGCGCCGGTACCGCCGACGGCCTGGACGGTGACCACGCGGCCTTCGGCCAGCAGTGGCGACTCGGCGCCGAACAGCAGCTTCTGTACGGCCTGGTCGTAGGCAGCGATGCCGTCGATCGGCAGGTAGCCGCGGGAAGCGTGCTGGGCGGCACGTTGGGTTTCGGCTTCGATGACCGCACGCAGCAGTGGGATGCGTCCTTCTTCGTTGCAGTAAACGCCTACGCCGAGGTTGACTTTCTCGGTGCGGGTGTCGGCGTTGAATGCTTCGTTGAGGCCCAGAATGGGATCGCGTGGTGCCAGCTCGACAGCGGAAAACAGGCTCATTATTACCTTGGCTCTGAATGGAGGGTGAGTAGGGGTCTGCACGCTCCAGCCGAATGCACTAGAGCGGTGCACAAACGGGGAGTCAGTATAGTGATACCGATCGGTCACGGCGACAGTCTGCCGCAGCTTTTCCCGCTGTTTGTCCGAATATTTTTCGACCGTTAGTCGAATCTTCCAGTCAACAGTAGGAAATCTGTCGGGCGCAGGCTTGAAACTGGCGTAGGACGCCTTTAATTGGGTATAACTACTGTCTAAAAATACAGTTGCCTGTATTCCGCACTTGCGCAGAGGTTCGTCATGTCCGAGTTTCAGCTCGTCACCCGTTTCCAGCCGGCCGGCGACCAGCCGGAAGCCATCCGCCTGATGGTCGAAGGCATCGAGGCGGGGCTGGCGCACCAGACCCTGCTGGGGGTGACCGGTTCGGGCAAGACCTTCAGCATCGCCAACGTGATCGCCCAGGTGCAGCGCCCGACCCTGGTGCTGGCGCCGAACAAGACCCTGGCCGCGCAGCTGTACGGCGAGTTCAAGGCGTTCTTCCCGAACAACGCGGTGGAGTACTTCGTTTCCTACTACGACTACTACCAGCCGGAAGCCTACGTGCCGTCGTCCGACACCTTCATCGAGAAGGACGCCTCGATCAACGACCATATCGAGCAGATGCGCCTGTCGGCGACCAAGGCCCTGCTGGAGCGGCGCGACGCGATCATCGTCACCACGGTGTCGTGCATCTACGGCCTGGGCAGTCCCGAGACCTACCTGAAGATGGTCCTGCACGTGGATCGCGGTGACAAGCTCGACCAGCGTGCCCTGCTGCGGCGCCTGGCCGACCTGCAGTACACCCGCAACGAGATGGACTTCGCCCGTGCCACCTTCCGCGTGCGTGGCGATGTGATCGATGTGTTCCCCGCGGAATCCGACCTGGAAGCGATCCGCATCGAGCTGTTCGACGACGAGGTGGAGAACCTGGCCGCCTTTGATCCGCTGACCGGCGAGGTGATCCGCAAGTTGCCGCGCTTCACCTTCTACCCCAAGAGCCACTACGTCACCCCGCGGGAAACCCTGCTGGAGGCAGTGGACGGGATCAAGGACGAGCTCAAGGAGCGCCTGGAGTACCTGCACAAGGCCAACAAGCTGGTGGAAGCCCAGCGCCTGGAGCAGCGCACCCGTTTCGACCTGGAGATGATCCTCGAACTGGGCTACTGCAACGGCATCGAGAACTACTCGCGCTACCTCTCCGGACGCCCGGCCGGCGCGCCGCCGCCGACGCTCTACGACTACCTGCCGCCGGACGCGCTGCTGGTGATCGACGAGTCCCACGTCAGCGTCCCGCAGGTCGGGGCCATGTACAAGGGCGACCGCTCGCGCAAGGAAACCCTGGTGGAATACGGTTTCCGCCTGCCGTCGGCACTGGACAACCGGCCGATGCGTTTCGACGAGTGGGAGAGCGTCAGCCCGCAGACCATCTTCGTCTCGGCGACGCCCGGCCCCTATGAAGGCGAGCACGCTGGCCGGGTGGTCGAGCAGGTGGTGCGGCCGACCGGGCTGGTCGACCCGCAGGTGGAGATCCGCCCGGCGCTGACCCAGGTCGACGACCTGCTTTCGGAAATCCGCAAGCGCGTGGCCATGGAAGAGCGGGTGCTGGTCACCACCCTGACCAAGCGCATGGCCGAGGACCTCACCGACTACCTCGCCGACCACGACGTGCGGGTGCGCTACCTGCACTCGGACATCGACACGGTGGAGCGGGTCGAGATCATCCGCGACCTGCGCCTCGGCACCTTCGACGTGCTGGTGGGGATCAACCTGCTGCGCGAGGGCCTGGACATGCCCGAGGTGTCGCTGGTGGCGATCCTCGACGCGGACAAGGAAGGCTTCCTGCGTTCCGAGCGCTCGCTGATCCAGACCATCGGCCGCGCTGCGCGCAACCTCAACGGCCGGGCGATCCTGTATGCCGACCAGATCACCGGCTCGATGCAGCGGGCGATCGACGAGACCGAGCGGCGCCGCGAGAAGCAGATCGCCTTCAACGCCGCCAACGGCATCGTGCCCAAGGGCGTGGTCAAGGACATCACCGACATCCTGGAAGGCGCCAACGTGCCCGGCTCGCGCAGCAAGAAGCGCAAGGGCATGGCCAAGGCCGCGGAGGAGAGCGCCCGTTACGAAGCCGAGCTGCGTTCGCCAGCGGAGATCACCAAGCGCATCAAGCAACTGGAAGAGAAGATGTTCCAGCTGGCGCGGGACCTGGAGTTCGAGGCGGCGGCGCAGATGCGCGACGAGATCGCCAAGTTGCGCGAGAAGCTGATTACCGCCTGAGTTTCCTTGTCGCGCTTGAGGGCTTCGTCGCTGGCAAGCCAGCTCCTACAAGGTCAGCACATGCCTCAAGGCTTGTGCGGTGCTTGTGGGGGCTGGCTTGTCGGGACGCCGAACCGCAGCGATGAGGCCCGAAAGGTCAATGCGCTTCCCCCGCCTTGAGCCCCTGCGGCAATTTCCGGGTCAACAACACTGCCACCATGCTGATCGCCAGCCCGATCCCGACGAAATGGAAGGCATCGTTGTAGGCCATGATCAGCGCCTGCTGGTGGGTGATCTCGCTCAGCCTGCCCAGCGCCGCAGTGTCACTGCCCAGACGCTCCGCCAGTTGCGCCAGACGTTCCGCCACCGCCGGGTTGCTCGGCACCACCGACTCGCGCAGGTAATCGAAATACACCTTGGTCCGCGCATCCAGCAGGGTCGCCAGCAGGGCGATGCCGATCGCTCCACCCAGGTTGCGCAGGATATTGAAAAGGCTCGACGCCGACCCCGCATCCTGCGGCTGGATATAGGCGGTGGCGATCAGCGAGATGGTGACCATGATCATCGGCTGGCCGAGGGCGCGAATGATCTGGATATGGTTGAACTGGTCGCCGGCGAAGTCCGGGTTGAGCAACCCGGAACCGAAACTGGCCAGGCCGAACAGGCCGAAACCCAGGGCGCAGAGGATCTTCGGCGGGATCACCTTCATCAGCTTCGGCACCAGCGGGATCAGGAACAACTGCGGCACGCCCATCCACATGATCACTTCGCCGATCTGCAGGGCGTTGTAGTTCTGGATCTGCGCCAGGTACAGCGGCAGCAGGTAGATCGAACCGTACAGGCCGACACCCATGCCCAGGCTGGCGATGCTCGACAGGCCGAAGTTGCGGTTGCTCAGGATACGCAGGTTGATCAACGGGTTGGGTCGGGAGAACTGGATGATGACAAAGGTGACCAGGCTGATCAGGGCGACGCTGCCCAGCCCGACGATCAGGCTGGATTCCAGCCAGTCCTTGCGGTGACCTTCCTCCAGGAACACCTGCAGACACCCCAGGCCGATACCGAGAGTGACGATGCCGGCGTAGTCCGTGCTTTTCAGCAGTTCCCAATGCGCCTCCTTCTTCTCCAGGCCGTACATCAACCCGGCGATCATCAGCAGGCCCGGCGGGATGTTGATGTAGAAGATGTACTCCCAGCCCCAGTTCTCCGTGAGCCAGCCGCCCAGCGCCGGACCAATGGACGGGGCGAAAGTGGCGGTCATGGCGAACATCGCCATGCCCTTGGCGCGGTGGTGTTCCGGCAGCTTGATCAGGGTCAGGGTGAAGGCCAGCGGAATCAGCGCGCCGCCGGTGAAGCCCTGCAGGGCGCGGAAGGTGATCATGCTCTCCAGGTTCCAGGCCATGGAACAGAGCAGCGAGGAGACCAGGAAGCCCAGCGAGACCCACACCGCCAGGCGCCGCGCCGAGAGCAACTGCACCAGCCAGGCGGTCAGCGGGATCATGATGATCTCGGCTACCAGGTACGAGGTGGAGATCCACGAGCCTTCCTCCAGGGTCGCCGACAGTGCGCCCTGGATGTCCTTGAGCGAGGAGTTGGTGATCTGGATGTCGAGCACGGCCATGAAGGCACCGAGCATCGCGCTCATCACCGCGATCCAGTCGCGCCGGCTCGGTTCGCCGACGGGACGGATCAGTTGGTCACCGGCCATCGTTGCGCAGGTCGACGGTGGCGGTGACCGACATGCCCGGGCGGATGCGGCCATGCAGCGGGTTGTCGGCGCTGAAGGTCAGCTTGACCGGAATCCGTTGCACGACCTTGGTGAAGTTGCCGGTGGCGTTGTCCGGTGGCAGCAGGCTGAACTGCGCGCCGGACGCGGCGAACAGGCTGTCGACGCGGCCTTCGATCGGGGTGTCCGGGTAGCTGTCGAAGACCAGCTCGGCGCGTTGTCCGGGCTGCATCTTGCCGATCTGGGTTTCCTTGAAGTTGGCCTGCACCCAGATGTCCTCGTCGGGGACGATGGACAGCAGGTAGGCGCCGTTCTGCACGTACTGGCCGTCGCGGGCGGCACGCTGGCCGATCATGCCGCTGATCGGCGCGTGAATTTCGCTGCGGGCCAGGTTCAGTTCGGCCTGGGCCAGGTCGGTGCGGGCGGTGGCGATCTGGGCGTCGAGGCGCTTCAGTTCGGCTTGCAGGGCGCTGATCTGCTGGCGCTGCCCTTGCAGATCGGCCTGGGCCTTGCTGACCTGGGAGCGGGCGACATTGTTCTCGGCGGAGAGGGTGGTGACCCGCTCCTCGGACACGAAGCCCGGCTTGCGCAGGGCCTGGGCGCGGTTCAGGTCCAGCTGGGCGCGGCCGAGGGTGGCCTGGCTGGCGGACACCTCGGCCTGGCCGGCGGCGATCAGGCTGGACTGCTGGGTCAGGCGGCTCTCCGCCTGCAGGTGCTCGGCCTGGCGGGTATCCAGGGTGGCGCGGGCGCGCTCCACGGCGAAGCGGAAATCGTCGGCCTCCAGGCGGACAAGCAGGTCGCCTTTGTTCACGTGCTGGTTGTCCTGCACCAGCACGCCATCGATGCGCGCGCTCAGCTGACTGGAAACCCGGGTGATCTCGCCCTGCACGTAGGCGTTGTCGGTGCTCTCGTAGAAGCGGCCCTTGAGGTACCAGTGGGCGAAGAACCCGAGGGAGACCAGGACAACCAGGAAAAGAAAAATCAGCAGGCGGCGCTTGAGTTGGGCAGGCATAAGGACGAACGTTCCAGAAATGTAAGCAAATTTAACAAAGATTGGATCCGCCGGTGCAAGTGGCGATCGCGCCCATTACTGGAGCCCGGCGCCTGCTCCCTGTTAACATCGGGGCTTTGTTTCACCTCTTGTTCGAGACTCTCATGACCACCGTTCGCACGCGCATCGCGCCTTCGCCTACCGGCGATCCCCACGTCGGCACCGCTTACATCGCCCTGTTCAACTACTGCTTTGCCAAGCAGCACGGCGGCGAGTTCATCCTGCGTATCGAAGATACCGACCAGTTGCGTTCGACCCGCGAATCCGAACAACAGATCTTCGACGCCCTGCGCTGGCTCGGCATCGAATGGGCCGAAGGCCCGGATGTCGGCGGCCCGCACGGCCCGTACCGGCAGAGCGAGCGGGGTGAGATCTACAAGGAGTACGCCCAGCAACTGGTGGATGCCGGTCATGCCTTCCCGTGCTTCTGCACCGCCGAGGAACTGGAGCAGATGCGTGCCGAGCAGATGGCCCGCGGCGAGACCCCGCGCTACGACGGTCGCGCGCTGCTGCTGTCGGCCGAGGAAGTGCAGCGTCGCCTGGCGGCCGGCGAGCCCCACGTGATCCGCATGAAGGTGCCGAGCGAAGGCGTCTGCGTGGTGCCGGACATGCTGCGTGGCGACGTCGAGATCCCGTGGGACCGCATGGACATGCAGGTGCTGATGAAGACCGATGGCCTGCCGACCTACTTCCTGGCCAACGTGGTCGACGACCACCTGATGGGCATCACCCACGTCCTGCGCGGCGAGGAGTGGCTGCCGTCGGCGCCGAAGCTGATCAAGCTCTACGAATACTTCGGCTGGGAGCAGCCCAAGCTGTGCTACATGCCGCTGCTGCGCAACCCGGACAAGAGCAAGCTGTCCAAGCGCAAGAATCCGACCTCGGTGACCTTCTACGAGCGCATGGGCTTCATGCCGGAAGCCATGCTCAACTACCTGGGGCGCATGGGCTGGTCGATGCCGGACGAGCGCGAGAAGTTCTCCCTGGCCGAGATGGTCGAGCACTTCGACCTGTCCCGCGTGTCCCTGGGCGGGCCGATCTTCGACATCGAGAAGCTGTCCTGGCTCAACGGCCAGTGGCTGCGTGACCTGCCGGTGGAAGAGTTCGCCGCACGGGTGCAGAAGTGGGCGTTCAACAGCGACTACATGATGAAGATCGCCCCGCACGTGCAGGGCCGGGTGGAAACCTTCAGCCAGATCGCCCCGCTGGGTGGTTTCTTCTTCGAAGGCGGCCTGAAGCTGGATGCGGGGCTGTTCGAGCACAAGAAACTGTCGGGCGACCAGGTGCGCCAGGTCATGCAACTGATCCTGTGGAAGCTGGAAAGCCTGCGCCAGTGGGAGAAGGAGCGCATCACCGGGTGCATCCAGGCGGTGGTCGAGGCGCTCGAGTTGAAGCTGCGCGATGCCATGCCGCTGATGTTCGCCGCGATCACCGGCCAGGCCAGCTCGGTCTCGGTGCTCGACGCCATGGAAATCCTCGGCCCGGACCTGACCCGCTATCGCCTGCGCCAGGCCCTGGACCTGCTGGGCGGCGTGTCGAAGAAGGAAAACAAGGAATGGGAGAAGCTGCTGGGCACCATCGCCTGATAGCCGTCGCCTGTTTTTTCGCGGGGCGAATCCGCTGCCCTGGGCCTTGTGCCCGGGCAGGGGATTCGCCCCGCGGCGTTTTTCCGGCCACTCGCGCAGCGTCAATCCCCCGCAAATACGGGGCTTTCCCCGGGGGAGGGCGGTAAGTGATTGTTATCTGGGAAAAAATTTTTGAATTTTGTTGAAAATATATTTGACAGGTCTGCAATCCGATCTTAATATGCGCCCCGTCCACAGCGATGAACGAAAACGAAACGCGAAGCGACCCAGCCAAGCGGATCAGTTCAAAGCGACATTGTGGGGCTATAGCTCAGCTGGGAGAGCGCCTGCATGGCATGCAGGAGGTCAGCGGTTCGATCCCGCTTAGCTCCACCAATTTCCAGATCGGCAGTCAATTCCAGCGACTGCGATCAGATCGGTTCGAAGAACCGGTCAATGGTAGAAGGGTTGCGTCCCCTTCGTCTAGTGGCCTAGGACACCGCCCTTTCACGGCGGTAACAGGGGTTCGAGTCCCCTAGGGGACGCCAGTTTTGCACAAGTGACATCGCAAGAGGTCGCTGGGCCGAGAGGCTAGAAATCCGGGGCTATAGCTCAGCTGGGAGAGCGCCTGCATGGCATGCAGGAGGTCAGCGGTTCGATCCCGCTTAGCTCCACCAATTCCGCCAGGATTCGTGAAAACGGATCTGCACGAAGGTTACAAGTCCCCTTCGTCTAGTGGCCTAGGACACCGCCCTTTCACGGCGGTAACAGGGGTTCGAGTCCCCTAGGGGACGCCATTTTATCCGCTCTGCGGAATTTCAAGGCTCATTCGATTATTGAATGAGCCTTTTGTTTTTTCCCGCGAAAAAGTTCTAGCCCCGGCACGACAAATGGCCGGGTCAGGGCTTGCCTTTAAATATTATGAGCATAATATTACTTCCATAATATTTTCGGTGAGCCGTCATGAGCGACAAGAAAGCCAAGACCCGTGAACGCATTCTCGATGCCGCACGCTGCGCGCTGATCCAGCAGGGCCCTGCGGACCCCAGCGTGAACCAGGTGATGAGTGCCGCCGGCCTGACGGTTGGCGGTTTCTACGCGCATTTCGACAGCAAGGAAGCGCTGATGCTGGAAGCCTTCCGCGAACTGCTCGGCGAGCGTCGCGCCTTGCTGGCCCAGGTCGATCCGGCGCTGGATGGCCCGGCCCGGCGTGCCCTGGTGGCGGCCTTCTACCTGTCGCGCAAGCACCGCGACTCCACCGAAGGATCCTGTCCGCTGCCCACGGCCTTGAGCGAAATGACCCGCTTGCCCGAAGCGTTCCGTGAGGTGCTGGTCGAGCACATCGAGTTGATGGCGGCGGAACTGGTGGACAGCCCGGAAGAAACCGACAAGTTTTTCGCCGATCTCGCCCTGATGGTCGGTGGTCTCGCCCTGGCCCGCGCCCTGGGCACCGATGAACTGTCCGATCGCATTCTGCGTGCCGCCAAGACGGCGGTGATCTGAACAACCCCACTGGAGCGAAGCGATGAATACCCTGAGCTGGATTCGTGGCGTCAACGGCACCCTGGGGCGACTGATCCCCGGGCATATCGCCAGCAAGATGCACCGTGCGTTCACCACGCCCTACACCCAACCGCCGCGGGACTGGGAGCTGCCGGTGCTGGCGCGGGCGGAGCGCATCACCTTGCGTTTCGGCCTCTCGGCGCTGCGCTGGGGGCAAGGGCCGACGGTGCTGCTGATGCATGGCTGGGAAGGGCGGCCGACGCAGTTCGCGCGCTTGATCGACGCGCTGGTCGAGGTCGGCTACACCGCCGTGGCCCTGGATGGTCCGGGCCACGGACGTTCACCAGGCGACGAGGCGCATGTCGGCCTGTTCGCCCGGGCGATGCTTGAGGCGGCTGCGGAACTGCCGCCCTTGAAAGCGGTGATCGGTCATTCCATGGGCGGCGCCAGCATGCTGCTCGCCTTGCAGTGGGGCCTGCGTGCCGAGGCGGTGGTCAGCATCGCCGCACCGTCGCGCCTGCTGGGGGTGGTGCGTGGTTTCGCCCGCCGCCTGAACCTGCCTCCCAGGGCGCGGGCGGCATTCATCCGCAAGGTGGAGCGGGATGTCGGCGTGGCCATCGAGCACCTTGACGTCAACGGTTATCAACTGGATCTGCCCGGCCTCATCGTGCACGCCAGGGACGACCAACTGGTGCCGGCCGGGGAGGCGCAGCTGATTCACGACGCCTGGTTCGACAGTCGCCTGCTGCTGCTGGAGGAGGGCGGCCACCAACGGGTCCTGTCCGATCCGCGGGTGGTGGACGGTGTCCTCGATCTGCTGCAGCGCAGCACCACGCCGGTGCGCCAATCCGCTTGATCATCCGTTACACTCATGCCCGTTCATCACAAAGGGGAGCGGGCATGAGCTGGGATCTGGCAACGCCATTCGTCATCGACCTGCGGGTGGGTGCCGAGGATATCGACGGACTGGGGCACGCCAACAACGCGGTCTACGTCACCTGGCTGGAGCGTTGTGCCTGGCGTCACTCCCAGCGCCTGGGCCTGGACCTGGCCGAGTACCGGCGCCTCGATCGCGCCATGGCGGTGGTCCGGCATGAAATCGACTACCTGGCCAGCGCCTACGAAGACGACGAGCTGCAACTGGCGACCTGGATCGTCGACTGGGACCAGCGCCTGAAGATGACCCGGCACTTCCAGCTGATCCGTCCGAGCGACGGCACCACGCTGCTGCGAGCGCAGACCACCTTCGTCTGCATCGAGTTGTCCACAGGCCGGCCCAAGCGCATGCCGCAGGAGTTCCTCGAGGGTTACGGCCAGGCGCTGCTGGAACGGCAGGCGTGATCCGCCCGGCGCGCAGCGAGGACGAGGCCGGCGTGATCGCCGTGGTCCAGGCTGCCTATCTGCCGTATGTCGCCAGCATCGGCGTGCGTCCCGGGCCGCTGGATGACGACTACGGCGAGATGATCCGCCAGCAGCAGGTCTGGCTGCTGGAGCAGGACGGGGCCATCCATGCCGTTCTGGTGCTCGATCCCGAGCCGCAGGCGATGCTGCTGGTCAACGTGGCGGTCGATCCTGCCTGCCAGGGGCGCGGTTATGGCCGGCAACTGATCGATTTCGCCGAGGCCCGTACCCGTGCGCTGGGCCTGCCGCTGATCCGCCTCTACACCAATGCCGCGATGGCCGCCAACGTGGCGTTGTACCAACGCCTCGGCTACCGCGAAACCCATCGCGGCGTCGAACAGGGCTTCCATCGGGTGTTCATGGAGAAGGCCCTGGGCTGACCGGTCATCCGGCGCCCGGCCTGGCCCTTCCATTTGCGTGAAACGCGCTTACCATGTGCGCACTTTTTCCGAGGTTCTCCCCCATGCAAATTGCCCTGGCCCCGATGGAGGGGCTGGTCGACGACGTCATGCGCGATGTGCTGACCCGTGTTGGCGGCATCGACTGGTGCGTCACCGAGTTCATCCGCGTCTGCGACCGCGTCCTGCCCGAAGCCACGTTCCACAAGCTGGCGCCGGAGCTGCAGCACGGCGCGCGGACGCCTGCGGGTGTGCCGATGCGCGTGCAGTTGCTGGGCTCCGATCCCGTATGCCTGGCCGACAACGCGGCGCTGGCCTGCGAGCTGGGCGCGCCGGTGATCGACCTGAATTTCGGTTGCCCGGCCAAGACCGTGAACAAGTCCCGTGGCGGTGCGGTGCTGCTCAAGGAGCCGGAGCTGCTGTTCCGGATCGTCAGCGAAGTGCGCAAGGCGGTGCCGGCGCAGATCCCGGTGACCGCGAAGATGCGCCTCGGCTTCGACAGCCCGGATGGCGCCCTCGACTGCGGCCGGGCCCTGGCCGAAGGCGGCTCGGCGCACCTGGTGGTGCATGCGCGGACCAAGGTCGAGGGCTACAAGCCGCCGGCGCACTGGGAGTGGGTGGCCAGGGTGCAGGACGTGGTCAAGGTCCCGGTGTTCGCCAACGGCGAGGTCTGGACCCTCGACGACTGGCGGCGCTGCCGCGAGGTCAGCGGGGTCGAGGACATCATGCTCGGTCGCGGGCTGGTCTCGCGCCCGGACCTGGCCCGGCAGATCGCCGCGGTGCGCGATGGCGTGGAGTGCGTGCCGCTGGACTGGCAGGCGCTGTTGCCGCTGATCCAGGCGTTCTGGCGCCGGGTCCGCGTCGAACTGACGCCGCGCGCTGCGCCGGGCCGCTTGAAGCAATGGGTGGCCATGCTGACCCGCAGCTACCCGGAGGCCACTGCGCTGTTCAGCGAGCTGCGCCGGGAAACCGACTGCGACCGGGTCGGCCTGCTGCTCGACGTACCACCACTGGTCGGCGCTGCCCAGGAAAATGTTCACAGTCACGCTTGAAATCGTCGCGGTGGTCCACATCTAGGGAGTACGCGATGCCGAAGTCGGGTCGCGTAACAATCCAACTCGCTGATGTTCAGGAGATGTATCCATGACTACCGCTTTTTCTCTGGCTCCACTGTTCCGCCATTCCGTTGGTTTCGACCGTTTCAACGACCTGTTCGAATCCGCGGCGCGTAATGAGTCGGGTAGCAGCTACCCACCCTACAACGTTGAAAAACATGGCGATGACCACTATCGGATCGTTGTTGCCGCAGCCGGCTTCCAGGAAGAAGATCTCGACCTGCAAGTGGAAAAAGGCGTGCTGACCGTCACTGGCGGCAAGCGCGACAGCAGCAACGGCGGCGTCACCTACCTGCACCAGGGCATTGCCCAGCGTGCGTTCAAGCTGTCCTTCCGCCTGGCCGACCATATCGAAGTCAAGTCGGCGGGCCTGGCCAACGGCCTGCTCAGCGTCGACCTGCTGCGCATCGTGCCGGAAGAGGCCAAGGCCAAGCGCATCCCGATCAACGGGGACAAGCCTGCGCTGAACTGAGTCGCGGCGGAGTGCAAGAAAAAGGGCGCCTGATGGCGCCCTTTTTCGTTGCGCGGCTCAATAATCGGCCGGCGCCTCCAGCAACAGCGCGCGGAACGCACTCAGCGGCAGCGGCCGGCTGTGCAGGTAGCCCTGGTACAGATGGCAACCCTGGCGCTCGAGGAAATCCAGTTGCTCGGACAATTCCACCCCTTCGGCAATCACCGCCAGGTCCAGGCTGCGGGCCATGGCGACGATGGCGCGGACGATTTCCGCGTCGTTGGGGTCCGCCGGCGCGTCGCGGACGAATGACTGGTCGATCTTCAGCGCATCCACCGGCAGGCGCTTGAGGTAGGTCAGCGAGGAATAGCCGGTACCGAAGTCGTCCATGGCGAAACTCACCCCCAGCGCCTTCAGCTCGCGCATCTTGCTGATGGTGTCCTCGAGGTTCTGGATGACGATGCCTTCGGTGATCTCCAGCTTGAGCATGCGGTAGGGCAGGCGATAGTCGTCGAGGCTGCGCCGGACCCGCTCGACGAAGTCGTTCTGGCGGAACTGCCGCGGGCTGATGTTGACGCACAGGCTGAAGTCCTCGGCGTCGATCAGGTTGTCCTGGAGCATCCGCGAACAGGCGTCGCAGGCCTCGTCGAGGATCCAGTTGCCCACTTCGAGGATCAGCCCGCTTTCCTCCAGCACCTGGATGAACTGCGAGGGCGGTTGCTGGCCGAGCAGCGGATGGTGCCAGCGCAGCAGGACCTCGGCGCCGACGATACGGTTGTCGCGGGCATCCACCTGGGGCTGGAAGTGCAGGGCCAGTTCGCCACGGGTCAGCGCCATGCGCAGGTCGCTTTCCATGCGCAGCCGCTCGCTGGCGGCCTTCTGCATGGTGGTGTGGAACAGCTGGGTGGTGTTGCGCCCGGAATCCTTGGCCCGGTACAGCGCGATATCGGCGCGCTTGAGCAGGTCGGCCGGGGTCGAGCCGTGATCGGGAATCAGCGCCACGCCGATGCTCGGGGTGACCTGCAGGCGCTGGCCATCCAGCGACATCGGCTCGGCGAGCAGCTCGCGCAGGGTGTCGGCCAGTTCGCGGACCTTGTCGGTGACCTCTTCGCGGCTGCCTTCCAGGCCGCTGAGCAGGACCACGAACTCGTCGCCGCCGAGGCGCGCCACGGTGTCTTCCATGCGCACGCTGGCTTCCAGGCGCGCGGTGATGATCTTCAGCACCGTGTCGCCCACCGGATGGCCGAGGGAGTCGTTGATGTGCTTGAAGTGGTCGAGGTCGAGGAACAGCAGGGCGCCGCGCAGGTTGTGGCGCTTGAGCAGGGCGATCTGCTGGCTCAGGCGGTCCATCAGCAGGGCGCGGTTGGGCAGGTTGGTCAGGGGGTCGTGGTAGGCCAGGTGGCGGATCTGCGCCTGGGCGTTCTTCAACTGGCTGACGTCCCGGGCGGTAAGCAGCAGGCAATCGGTCTCGTTGAGGGTGATCGGCTCCACCGAGACTTCCAGGGTCAGCAGGTCGCCGCTCTTGCTGCGCCCGAGCATTTCGCGGTGATGCACCCGGCCGCGCTCGCGCAGCTCGGCCACCAGCATCTCGTGTTGCTTGTCGTCGGCCCAGGCCCCGACCTGGTTGGCGGTACGCCCGAGCACTTCGCCGGCGCTGTAGCCGGTCAGGCGGCAGAAACCGTCGTTGACCTCGACATAGCGCCCGGTTTCCCGCTCGCTGATGGTGATGGCGTCGGGGCTGGAGTGGAACGCCTTGGCGAATTTCTCCTCGCTGGCCTTCAAGGCGGCTTCGGCGCGCTGCTGCTGGGTGATGTCGCGCAGGGTGGTGACGCTGCAGGTCTGCTGGTCGACCTTGATCAGGCGGCTGGAGATCACGCAGGTCAGGGCCTGGCCGTGCTTGTGGTTGACCACCACGGCAACGTTGTTCAGGGCCTGGTCGCGGATCACCTGCTCGATGCGCCGGGCGCGCTCCGCCGATTCCGCCCACAGGCCGATCTCCTCGGCGCTGCGGCCCAGCACCTGGTCGGCGGTCCAGCCGAAGGTCTGGGTGAAGGCCGGGTTGATCTCGATGAACTGGCCGTTGTCCTGGCGGTTGACGCAGATCGGGTCGGGGCTGACCTGGAACAGCCCGGCGAATTTCTCTTCCGAGGCGATCAGGCGCTGTTCGCGCTCCACCTGGTCGGTGATGTCGAGCAGGGTGCCGGCCATGCGCAGCGGGTTGCCCTGTTCGTCACGGTACAGCCGGGCGCGGCTTTCCAGGTAGCGCGAGCTGCCGTTCTCCAGCTGGATGCGGTAGGTGATCTGGTAGTTGCCGGCGGGGCCTTCGCGCAGGCTGCGGTAGGCCTGGCGCATGCTGGCGCGCTCGTCCTCCGGGACGCCATCGAAGAAGGCTTCGAACGATTCGTGGAAGGGCACCGGGTCCAGCCCGTGCAGCTGTGCGGCGCGGGCCGAGCCGTAGAGCATGCCGCTGGGGATGTGCCAGTCCCAGGTGCCCAGTTGCGCCGAATCCAGGGCCAGGTCGAGGCGCTCCTGACTGTCCTGGAGTGCCGCCTCGCGCTCGCGCTGGGCGGTGATCTCGCGGATCACCCCGATCATCTGCGGCCGGCCCTGGCGGTCCTGGGTCAGGCTGCCGTTGATTTCCAGCCAGTGCAGGCTGCCGTCGGGCCAGCGGATGCGATGGCGCATCGCCTGTTCCTGCGGTTCGCCGGCCAGCACGGCGTGGAATGCCTGCAGGGTGCGGGCGCGGTCTTCCGCCGGCAGCAGGTCAAGGTAGTCGAGGTCCTTGGGCAATGGCTGGCGCGGATCGTAGCCGAACAGCGCCTGGGTGCCGCGGGACCAGTTGATCCGACCGCTCTCGACATCCCAGAACCAGGCGCCGAGGCGGGCGCCGTTGAGGGCCGCGAGCAACTGCGGGGCATTGTCCCAGGTCTGCTCCGACTCCTGGGGATCGGCCGCGTGGATACGCGGAAGGCGCGGAAAACGTGTTGATTTGGGCATCGATACCAGACCTTTGGCGAATACGCTTCCTTGGTACAGGCCTTTCCCGGCGCGACCGGTGGCCTCAGGGTTTTCTCGCATGGCTGTCGAGCAGTGCCATAAAGGCTCTGGCTGCGTTCGATAACGTTCGTTCCGTATGAAGTATGTAGCCTAGCTGGCGAGTCAGCTGTATGCCCGGCAAGCTGATGGAAGCCACCTGTTCGTCGAGCATGGTGCGTGGCAGGACGCTCCAGGCCAGGCCGATGGACACCATCATCTTGATGGTTTCCAGGTAATTGGTGCTCATGGCGATGTTGGGCGTCAGGCCCTGGGCCTCGAACAGGCGCCTGACGATATGGTGGGTGAAGGTGTTGCCGCCGGGGAAGACCGCCGGATGGTGGGCGATATCTTCCAGACCAGCGGCATCCTTGCGTGCCAGCGGATGCTCCGGGGCCACCACGAAATCCAGCGGGTCGTCCCATACCGGCACCGCGCGCACCAGGCTGTGGGGCTCCGGGGCCAGGGTGATGACGGCGATCTCGGCGCGACCATGGAGGATTTCCTCGTAGGCGACCTCCGAGTCGAGGAACTGGATGTCCAGGGCGACGGCCGGGTACTGCCGGGTAAAGGCCCGCAGCAGCGGCGGCAGGCGGTGCAGGCCGATGTGATGGCTGGTGGCCAGGGTCAGGCGCCCGCTGACCTCGCCGGTGAGGTTGGTCAGGGCGCGCCGGGTGTCGTCCAGCACGTTAATGATCTGGTAGGCCCGCGGCAGCAGGGCGCGGCCGGCCTCGGTCAGGCTGACCTCGCGGCCGAGGCGGTCGAACAGGCGCACGTCCAGTTGCTGCTCGAGGCCGGCGATGCGCTTGCTGATCGCCGGCTGGGTCAGGTGCAGGCGTTCGCCGGCGCCGGAAAAGCTGCCGGTCTCGGCGATGGCGATGAAGGCGTTGAGGTTGGCCAGGTCCACGGTTTCGGATTCCCTTTGGTTATCCAAAGCATAAAAATTATGAATTTGAGTTATCCAATCTATCGCCATACCATCAGCCGCACAAGCCAAGTGGTTATTGGCATAGAAAGACGCTGATGAGGAACGCCTGATGTCCGGCAAAACGCTCTACGACAAGCTCTGGGATTCGCATTTGGTCAAGCAGCGCGACGATGGTTCGGCGCTGATCTACATCGACCGCCACATCATCCACGAAGTGACCTCGCCACAAGCCTTCGAAGGCCTGCGCCTGGCGGATCGCAAACCGTGGCGCATCGATGCCAACATCGCCACCCCGGACCACAACGTCCCGACCACGCCGGAGCGCAAGGGCGGTATCGACGCCATCGTCGACCAGGTGTCGCGCCTGCAGGTGCAGACCCTCGACGAGAACTGCGACGAGTACGGCATCACCGAATTCAAGATGAATGACGTGCGCCAGGGCATCGTCCACGTCATCAGCCCCGAGCAGGGCGCCACCCTGCCGGGCATGACCGTGGTCTGCGGCGACTCGCACACCTCCACCCACGGTGCCTTCGGTGCCCTGGCCCACGGCATCGGCACCTCCGAGGTCGAGCACGTGCTCGCCACCCAGTGCCTGGTCGCCAAGAAGATGAAGAACATGCTGGTGCGCGTCGAAGGCCAGTTGCCCGTTGGCGTCACCGCCAAGGACATCGTCCTCGCCGTGATCGGCAAGATCGGCACCGCCGGCGGCAACGGCCATGCCATGGAGTTCGCCGGCAGCGCGATCCGCGACCTGTCGATCGAAGGCCGCATGACCATCTGCAACATGTCCATCGAAGCCGGCGCCCGCGTCGGCCTGGTGGCCACCGACGCCAAGACCGTCGAATACGTCAAGGGCCGTCCGTACGCGCCGAAGGGCGAGCAGTGGGACCTGGCCGTCGAGGCCTGGAAAGACCTGGTCTCCGACGCCGACGCGGTGTTCGACACCGTGGTCGAGCTGGACGCGGCGCAGATCAAGCCGCAGGTCAGCTGGGGCACCTCCCCGGAAATGGTCCTGGCCGTCGACCAGCGCGTGCCGGATCCGGCCGCCGAGGCCGACCTGGTCAAGCGCGGCTCCATCGAGCGCGCCCTGAAGTACATGGGCCTGAGCGCCAACCAGGCGATCACCGACATCCAGCTGGACCGCGTGTTCATCGGTTCCTGCACCAACTCGCGGATCGAAGACCTGCGCGCCGCCGCGGAAATCGCCAAGGGTCGCAAGGTCGCCGCGACCATCAAGCAGGCGATCGTGGTGCCGGGCTCCGGCCTGGTCAAGGAACAGGCCGAGAAAGAAGGCCTGGACAAGATCTTCCTCGAAGCCGGCTTCGAATGGCGTGAACCGGGCTGCTCGATGTGCCTGGCGATGAACCCGGACCGCCTGGAGAGCGGCGAGCATTGCGCGTCCACCTCCAACCGCAACTTCGAAGGTCGCCAGGGTGCCGGTGGTCGTACCCACCTGGTCAGCCCGGCCATGGCCGCCGCCGCCGCCGTCACCGGCCGTTTCATCGATGTACGCGAGTTGATCCAAGGGAGCGCAGCATGAAAGCCTTCAACCAACATATCGGCCTCGTCGCCCCGCTGGACCGTGCCAACGTCGACACCGACCAGATCATTCCCAAGCAGTTCCTGAAGTCGATCAAGCGCACCGGTTTCGGTCCGAACCTGTTCGACGAATGGCGCTACCTGGATGTCGGCCAGCCTTACCAGGACAACAGCAAGCGGCCGAAGAACCCGGACTTCGTCCTCAACCACGACCGCTACCAGGGTGCCAGCGTGCTCCTGGCCCGCGAGAACTTCGGTTGCGGCTCGAGCCGCGAGCACGCGCCGTGGGCCCTGGAAGAGTACGGTTTCCGCAGCATCATCGCGCCGAGCTACGCCGACATCTTCTTCAACAACAGCTTCAAGAACGGCCTGCTGCCGATCATCCTCAGCGACGAGGAAGTCGACGAGCTGTTCAAGCAGGTTGAAGCCGAGCCGGGCTACCAGCTGACCATCGACCTGCAGGCGCAGACCGTGACCCGTCCCGACGGCAAGGTCCTGAGCTTCGAAATCGACGCGTTCCGCAAGCACTGCCTGCTCAACGGCCTGGACGATATCGGCCTGACCCTGCAGGACCGTGATGCCATCGGTGCCTTCGAGGCGAAGCACCGTGCCAGCCAGCCGTGGTTGTTCCGCGACGCCAAATGATGTGTTAGCCCATCGCTGGCAAGCCAGCTCCCACAGGATCGGTGTCGAGCACGGACCTTGTGTCCGACACAGCCCACCCTGTGGAAGTTGTGTCGAGCAGGGATGTTGTGACCAACAGAGAACCCTGTGGGAGCTGGCTTGCCAGCGATGAGGCCCCGGAGACTTGCAGATGACTAACAGCAGCCACAAGGACGTCGTCCAGCGCCAGTTCGGCGAACAGGCCAGTGCCTACCTGAGCAGTGCCGTGCACGCCCAGGGCAGTGAATTCGCCCTGCTCCAGGCCGAGCTGGCCGGGCACCAGGACGCACGCGTGCTCGACCTGGGCTGCGGCGCCGGGCATGTCAGCTTCCATGTGGCGCCGCTGGTCGCCGAGGTGGTGGCCTACGACCTGTCGCAGCAGATGCTCGACGTGGTCGCCGCCAGCGCCGCCGAGCGCGGCCTGGGCAACATCGTCACCGCGCGCGGTGCGGCGGAGCGCCTGCCGTTCGCCGATGCCTCGTTCGACTTCGTCTTCAGCCGCTACTCCGCGCACCACTGGAGCGACCTCGGCCTGGCCCTGCGCGAAGTGCGCCGGGTGCTCAAGCCGGGTGGCGTGGCCGCCTTCGTCGACGTGATGTCGCCGGGCAGCCCGCTGCTGGACACCTACCTGCAAAGCGTCGAGGTGCTGCGTGACACCAGCCACGTGCGCGACTATTCCGCCGCCGAATGGCTGCGCCAGGTCAGCGAGGCCGGCCTGCACGTGCGCAGCCATGCACGGCAGGGCCTGCGCCTGGAGTGGACGTCCTGGGTCGAGCGCATGCGCACGCCGGAACCGATGCGCGCCGCCATCCTGCAATTGCAGCAAGCGATGGGCGAAGAAGTACGGCAGTATTACCGGATCGAAGCCGATGGCTCCTTCAGCACCGATGTCCTGGTGCTCTGGGCCGAGCGCTGAAATCCAGCAGATTGTGACCGGCGCGCCACCTTCGGCGCGCCGCTTGATTCGAGATAGAGGAAAGCATGAGCAAGCAGATTCTGATTCTCCCGGGCGACGGTATCGGCCCTGAAATCACCGCCGAAGCCGTCAAGGTGCTGGAGCTGGCCAACGACAAGTTCCAGCTCGGCTTCGCCCTGGAGCACGACGTGATCGGTGGCGCCGCCATCGACAAGCACGGCGTGCCGCTGGCCGACGAGACCCTGGAGCGTGCGCGCAAGGCCGACGCCGTGCTGCTGGGCGCCGTGGGCGGGCCGAAGTGGGACAAGATCGAGCGTGACATCCGTCCCGAGCGCGGCCTGCTGAAGATCCGTTCGCAACTGGGCCTGTTCGCCAACCTGCGTCCGGCGATCCTCTATCCGCAACTGGCCGACGCCTCCTCGCTGAAGCGCGAGATCGTCTCCGGCCTGGACATCCTGATCGTCCGCGAACTGACCGGCGGCATCTACTTCGGCGCGCCACGCGGCACCCGCGAGCTGGAAAACGGCGAGCGCCAGTCCTACGACACCCTGCCGTACAGCGAGAGCGAGATCCGTCGCATCGCCCGGGTCGGCTTCGACATGGCCCGCGTGCGCGGCAAGAAGCTGTGCTCGGTGGACAAGGCCAACGTCCTGGCCTCCAGCCAGCTGTGGCGCGAAGTGGTCGAGGACGTGGCCAAGGACTATCCGGACGTCGAACTCAGCCACATGTACGTCGACAACGCCGCCATGCAGTTGGTCCGCGCGCCGAAGCAGTTCGACGTGATGGTCACCGACAACATGTTCGGCGACATCCTGTCGGATGAAGCTTCCATGCTCACCGGTTCCATCGGCATGCTGCCTTCGGCCTCCCTCGACGCCCACAACAAGGGCATGTACGAGCCGTGCCACGGTTCCGCGCCGGACATCGCCGGCCAGGGCATCGCCAACCCGCTGGCGACCATCCTGTCGGTGTCGATGATGCTGCGCTACAGCTTCAACCAGCACGCTGCCGCCGAGGCGATCGAGAAGGCCGTCAGCGTCGTGCTGGACCAGGGACTGCGTACCGGAGACATCTGGTCCGACGGTTGCACCAAAGTAGGTACGCAGGAAATGGGCGACGCAGTAGTCGCAGCGCTGCGGAATCTGTAATCTCTCTGGCCCGCCGCCCAAAACACAACCAGGGCGGCGGCCCACTTTTAGCGAAGGTGTAGTTGCGATGAAACGTGTAGGTCTGATCGGTTGGCGCGGAATGGTCGGTTCCGTGCTCATGCAGCGGATGCTCGAAGAACAGGATTTCGATCTCATCGAGCCGGTGTTCTTCACTACCTCCAACGTCGGTGGCCAGGGCCCGGCCGTGGGCAAGGACATTGCTCCGCTGAAGGATGCCTACAGCATCGACGAGCTCAAGACCCTGGACGTGATCCTGACCTGCCAGGGCGGCGACTACACCAACGAAGTCTTCCCCAAGCTGCGCGAAGCCGGCTGGCAGGGCTACTGGATCGACGCCGCTTCCTCCCTGCGCATGCAGGATGACGCGGTCATCGTCCTCGACCCGGTCAACCGCAAGGTCATCGACCAGCAGCTGGATGCCGGCACCAAGAACTACATCGGCGGCAACTGCACCGTCAGCCTGATGCTGATGGGCCTGGGCGGCCTGTTCGAAGCCGGCCTGGTCGAGTGGATGAGCGCCATGACCTACCAGGCCGCTTCCGGCGCCGGCGCGCAGAACATGCGCGAGCTGATCCGCCAGATGGGCGCGACCCATGCCGCCGTGGCCGACGAACTGGCCAACCCGGCCAGCGCCATCCTCGACATCGACCGCAAGGTCGCCGAGGCCATGCGCAGCGATGCCTACCCGACCGAGAACTTCGGCGTACCGCTGGCCGGCAGCCTGATCCCGTGGATCGACAAGGAACTGCCCAACGGCCAGAGCCGCGAAGAGTGGAAAGGCCAGGCCGAGACCAACA
>Ga0206116_1000495_pt1 | contig 39681 bp, 38 predicted proteins | sample 3A1Ametagenome_FD_178000 | JGI IMG/M metagenome (GOLD analysis project Ga0206116, IMG submission 178000) | Enriched microbial communities from leaf-cutter ant dump, University of Wisconsin, Madison, United States - 3A1A | ecosystem: Environmental > Terrestrial > Nest > Insects nest > Nest dump...
CTCCGGATCGGCGATGGCGGCGCGCAGGTCGGCGGTGCTGTCGGGCGACAGGAAGCGCAGCAGACCGGGATCGAGCCCAAGGGTGGAAAGATCGCCGGCGGTCAGTGGGCGGCGCGCCTCGCCCGCCTCCCGCTCGGCCGAGACGGCATCGACGAAAGCGCGCAGGCGGCCTTCAAGCGCGGCCACACCGTCGGCGTCCAAATCCTCTGCCGGATCGCGCGCAGCCCGCACCATCAGATCGGCGAGCATGGTGCGGGCGTCGGCCAGCAGGACCGGCCAGCCGTCGTGGTTGGCGGCAGGTTCGGAAGGGGCCGCACGGCGCATCACATCGGCCAGCACCCACAGCAGTGCGGAGCCGCGCGTCAGCCGGACGATGTCGAGCGTCGCCGCCATGCGGTCGAGCAGACCGGCAAGTTCGACGGCAACGGAGGCATCGACCAGCGCCCCCGGATCGGCCATCAACGCATCGGCGCGGGCACCGCCCTGGGCAAGGATCTGGGCGTTGTGGTCGGCCAGCAGGGTTGCCAGGATAGCCGCCCCGGCATCCTTGCCGGTCAGCCGCCCGATGCGGGCGCTGGCGGTGGCGACGGCCTGAAGCTCGCGCAGGATGGCGTCGGCATCACGGGCGGCCAGCGCCTCGCGGAACCGGCGCAGCGTATCGGCGAAGGGCAGGAAGTTCAGCCGCTCGCAGGCGAGTTCCAGCCGGTCGGCGGTGTCGTCGACGCTGCGGGCCCCCTCCTCGTCCAGGCCGTCGAGGTCGAGCGCGCGGGTCAGCGTCGCCATCCCGTCATGAAGCAGCCCGACGAACAGGCCGAGCATCCGCTCGTTCTCGTGCAGACGCACCGGCGGGGGCGGCGGGGCGGCGGAAGCGGGCTTGGTGGCGGGGCCCTCCCCGCCCAGCGCATCGAGCCGCGCCAGCAGGTCGGACGGGGCCTGCCCGTCGCGGCGCTCGCGCATGCCGGCCTCGGCAAGCCCGCGCAGCGCGTCGAGAGCCTCCAGCAGCGGGGTGGCGACCTCCTCCGTCAGCGCCAGCGCACCGGTGCGCACACGGCCAAGGATGGTTTCCGCCCGGTGCGCCACCGCCTCCATCGCAAAGAGGTCCATGGCGCGGGCGGCCCCCTTCAGCGAATGGAAGGATCGGAACAGGGCGGCGATCCGTTCCACCTCCGGTCCATCGCCGGGGTTGGCGGACAGCAGCTTTTCCAGCAGATCGAAATGCTCGGCGGCTTCAACGCCGAACTGCCGCCACAGGGTCTCGATCAGTTCGCTGGTCATGGGTCACCGCTCACGAAAGAAGGCGCCTCACCGGACGGGTCAGAGTTTTACGGGCGGGAGCAAGCCGGCGGCACGGCGGATGGCGGCGACGATGTCGTGGCCCTTCTTGTGGGCGAGGTCGAGGCTCATGGTACCGGACGGCTTGGCGATGATCTCCACCGCCCCCAGGGCGCGAGCCTCGTTCGCCTCGGGCGAGCCGACCTGCGCGACGGAGGAAATGATGATCACCTTGGCGCGCGACATCAGCGACAGATGCTCCATCACTTCCAGCCCCGACATCTCCGGCATCTCGATGTCGAGCAGGACGATGTCGGGCTTCAGGCTCTTGACCATCTCCAGAGCCACCTTGCCGTTTTCGGCCGCGCCGACAAGGGACAGTTCGTCGTCAGCGCGCACGATGTCGCCGATGATGGTGCGCATCAGCACCGAGTCATCGACCAGCAGGATCGTCGGCTTCGCCATGAGTAAAAGCTTCCTATGTTTGCAGCGCCTGTCGGCTTCCGGGGTCTGCCCGATCGTCAGGATAGTGTGAAGAGAGCATTCAGCTTGCGGGCGATTGACGTAACCGGCAACACCTCCGTGGCGATACCGGCACGGATTGCCGCCTTTGGCATGCCGTCGACCGCGCAGGTCGCCGGATCCTGGACCAGGACAGGAAAGCGACGTTCTGCAAAGGCCACCGCACCGCTGCTGCCGTCGTCGCCCATGCCGGTCAGGATGATGGCGACCGGCGACTCCGCCGCTTCCGCTGCGCTGCGGAAGAGCCGGTCGGCCGAAGGGTGATAGAGGGCGCCGGCCGGGTCGGCGGCATGCAGGGTAAAACGGCCGGCGTGACTGCGGCGTACGGTCCAGTCGCCGCCGCCGCGCAGGATGGTGACGGCCGTGGGGGCCAGTATCTCACCGTCCGCCCCCTCCCCCACCGACCGGCCGAGCGAACGGGCGAGCGATGCGGCGAAACCGGCGGTGAAGCTGGCCGGCATATGCTGCGCCACCACCAGAGGACAGGGCAGCGGACCCAGCGCACCCAGCAATTCCGCCAGCGCCACCGGCCCGCCGGTGGACACGCCGACGACGACGAGGTCGGGGCGGTGCCCACGGACGGGTGGGCGCGGCGACGGAGGCATTTTGGGTGCGGATTCGGCCGGGGAAGCCGAAACGGGATCGGCGGCCCGCTCCCCCGTCAGGGCCATGCGCCAGCGGCCCCAGTGCCGCACCTTCTCGGTAAGCTGGCGTTCGATGGACGCCATGTCGAAGGTGATGAAGGAGCTGTTCTTGCAGACGAAATCCACCGCCCCGGTTTCCAGCGCCCGGATGGTGGCGGCCGCCCCCTCCGACGTTTCGTTGGAAACCATGATGCAGGGCGGTCCTTTCTCCGCGGCGATGGCCTGAACCGATTCGATCCCGTCCATGACCGGCATGTTCAGGTCCATGGCCACCACATGCGGCTTGAGCTTCCGCGACAGACGCAGAGCCTCGGCACCATTGCGCGCCTCGCCGACGATCTCGATGTCGGGTGCCGGCTCGAGCATCTTGCGGAGGGCGATGCGGACGAAGTTGCTGTCGTCCACCACCAGCAGGCGGATGCGCGGGTCGGTCATGGCGTGACAGCCTCGCCGCGGGCGTTCGCGATGGGCAGCGACTTGGCGCCGGCGGCCGCGGCGGCGGTCAAGCCCTCGGGCCGCAGAACCGGAATCAGGGCGTTGTCCAGGCGGATCACCGCGGCGGTCAGGCGGTCGGACAGCGGATCGACATCCTCGCTGTCGATCTTGCGGATGCGTTGAATTTCGTCGGCGATCACCGCGACGGTCCCGCCGTCAATCTCCACCAGAACGGCGATGCCGGGCGTGGCGGGGGAAGTACCGACCGGCGCCCGCGCCAGCAGACGGCGCAGATCGAGAACCGGGAGGATGCGGCCATCGACATCGGTCAGCCCGTCGAAGCTTTCGGCGCCCGTCGGCAGGCGCAGCCTGTCGGAAACCTCCACCACGCGGCGGACCTTCTCGAACTCCAGCGCATAGATGCGGGCCTCCACCACCAGGGTGAGGAAACGGCGGTAGAAACGGCGCGGCAGGCGGCTTTCCGCCAGATCGTCATCGGGATCGCCGCCCTCGGGCACGAAACGGCCGATGTCGTCGAGTTGATCGCCCAGCATGCGCGCCACGCTCCTCACGTCGAGCCAGAGCCCATCATAGTCCACGATCTGGGCGGTAGCACCGGCTTCGCCGGCGCGCAGACGGTCCAGCTGAACGCGCACCACGCCACGCACCCCATCCACCCGCACGCCCACCGGCCCCCGGCGTGTCCGCAGGACGACGGCATAGCCGCCGGGCCGCTCCCCGACACCGGCACCGAGCGGATCGGTGACCAGGATCGACCGCTTCTGCACCCGCGCCACACCCCGCACAAACGCCGGCGCATGGGGCAGCGGACGCAGGTCTCCGACGGGGAAGACCAGCAGCAGATCCGCCATCTCCAGGGCATGGGGTTGGCCGGCGACCTCCACGATCAGGAGGCGGATGCAGGCACGCTCGCGCGACGGGTCGGGAGGCTCGGCGGCACCGCCGGACAGCGCATCGGCATCCGCCAGTCCCGGAATGGCGAGCGCCCCGCCGCGCCCCAACTGCATAAGGGCAGGGTCGAGCAGCCGCAGGGACCGGTCGCCATGGCGCAGCCGCCCGGCCACCGGTGTTCCGCAATCCTCCGGCTCCGTCGCGCACAGCCCCACCCGCTCCGCCGTCAGCGTGCCGCCGATGCGGCCGGCGCGGAGTGCCAGCACGCCGGTCCCGGCGCGCAGCACGATCAGCAGCCCGCCGCGCCGCCCGCCGCCCCAGGCCAGCCGCAGCGACGGATAGCCGGTGACATCCAGCACCGGCAGGATGCGGCCGGCGACATTCGCCAGCCCCTCCACCTGCGGCGGGGCGAAGGGCAGCCGGGTTATGCCGGTCGGCTCCGCCACTTCCTCCACCAGATCGGCGGCGACGGCGAAGGGCGTGCCGGCAATGTCGAAGGTGAGGTAGCCGCAGGGCGTCATGCCATCGCTCCTCTCCGCCGGTAAGCGATCGCGCGGTCGCCACGATGGCGTTCGAAGCCGTTGCCTCCGCAGCAGCCGTCCGGCAGCCGGTCGGTGGTGCCGAGCACCAGCCAGCCGCCCGGCGCCACCGCCGCGGTCAGCAGGGAGAGCGCCCGTTCGCGGCTGTCGTCATCGAAGTAGATCATGACGTTGCGGCAGGACACGAGATCGAAGGCACCGGTCGGCACCCCGTCCGGCAAGGCGGCGTCCATCAGATTGTGACGGGCGAAGCGCACCAGCCGCCGGGCGTCGCCATGCACCCGCCGGTGCAGCGGTGCCTCAGCCCCCAGCGGCACGAACCAGTTCCCGTAGTTCTCCGGCATTTCGCGAAAGGGACCCAACCCCTCGCCGCCATAGCAGGCGTTGACGGCCTGCCGCACGGCGATGCGACTGAGGTCCGTGCCGAGAACCTCGACGGTCCAGTCGGTTTCCACCCCCCGGGCGGTGCGGCGTGCCTGCCCGGCATCGGCCAGCGCTTCCAGCGTCACGATGGCGAGGCCATAGGCCTCCTCTCCGGTGGCGCAGCCAGCGCTCCACAGCCGCAGGGTCCGGGTCGTGGCACGTTCGGCGATCAGGCGGGGCAACAGATGGCCGCGCAGATAGGCATGATGCGGCAGATCGCGGAAAAAATATGTTTCATGGATCGTCAGATTCTCGATCAGACTCAGCCAGTCCGGGCTGTCGGCCGAAGCCCCTTCGATCTGCGCCACCCAATCCTCCAGCACCGGCAGCGGCATGGCCGCCAGGATGCGCACCAGCTTGCGCTCCAGCGGACGGTCGTGGCGGATTCCCGCCTTGCGCCGGACATCCTCCAGCAGCCGCCGCACCAGATCGTGCAGCGGGCCATCCGATCCGGACGGAGGAGGAACGGCGCAGCCGGTCACGACGCCCGGAAGCGTTCGGCCAGCCGCCGGGTGTCGTCGGCCAGCCGGGACAGGTGGACCATGGTCGCTGTGATTTCCTCCGACGCGGCGGCGTTCTTGGAGGCGACGGTGCGGATGTTGCCGACGTTCGATTCGATCTCGACGATATGATCCTGCTGATGGGCCATGGCCGCGGCGACAGACTGGACCATGCGGTCGATCTGGATGACCCGCTCGGCGATGCCGTCCATCATCTGCACCACCTCCGCCGTGGCTGCCATTCCTTCCTCCGCCATCGCGGCGGCGGCTTCGACGATCTCGGCGATCTGGCGGGCGCTTTCGACGGCGTTGTCGGCGAGCTTGCCGACCTCCTCGGCGACGACCTCGAAGCCCTTGCCCTGCTCGCCGGCGCGGGCGGCCTCGATGGAGGCGTTGACCGACAGGATGTTGGTCTTCACCGCGATCTGGGTGATGGCCTCGGTGATGCGGCCGATGCGGCGGCTGTTGTCCCCGATGGTCTGCGAGACGCGCACCAGCCGCGCCATCTCTGCCTTGCCACGGTCGGCGAATCCAACGGTGACACGCACCATGTCGGAGGCGGCGCGGGTGCTGTCGGTGACCTCGGCGATGGCCCGGACGGAGCGGCCGACCGCATTCACCACCCGGTCGAGATCCTCGGTCTGGATGGCGGCGCCGTCGGCGACCTGCGACACTGCGGTGCTGGCCTGTCCGGCGGCGACGGCAACCTGGGCCGCCTGCTGGCCGATGTTCCGGAAGGAGGCACGGGCGTCCTCCACCAGCGCCGCCATCTCGCCATAGCGACCGGGGAACGGTCCGGCGGCCGGTGCGTCGCCATCTGCCTCATGCGTCAGGCGGCGGAGGGTCGCATGGAGACCGTCCTGGGTCCGGGCGACACGGGCAAGCGACGTGGCGATGCCTCCGGCCTCGTCGCCGCGAACAGACAGCGCGGATGCATCGTCCGGCATTCCTGGGGTCGGCATTCCGGCGGCGAGGCGGTCCGCAGCAGCCTCCAGCCGCGTCATCGCGTCCGACAGGTCGAGCGCCAGCACACAGCCGATCAACAGCGCCACGGCAAGCGCGCCGCCCGTGGCGAGCCAGACGGTCTGCGGCGCTGCATCCGGAAAGGCCTGGGGAAGCAGAAGGGGAACAAGCGCTGCCACCGTGGGCAGAAGAACGGCGAGTCCGAAGCGGGGAAGGATCCGCAAGCTGGCCGGAAGGGACATCGCAGTACAGGCTCCTTACGAACGACCAGCGGCATCCCGCGACATCTCGCGGAGACCGCACGCCACCCTTATGACTTGCCGGATGCACCCCAACCGAAGCAAGGTGAATCCGGCAGATGGACTGGGATGCCGCAGGTCACGCGGAGCGTCTTCCGTCCGCCCATCGCTCAACCCGGCGCCGCCCTCGGGGCGGCCTTGATCGGACCTCCACCGGCATGTCCATCGCCACCCGCATCGCTCTGGGTTTCGCAGCGGTCCTGCTGCTGACGCTCGCCGTCGCCATCGTCGGCTGGAGCGGGCTGAACACCTACGCCTCGCAGGTGGAGATCGCCGCCCAGACAGCCCGTCTCGACACCCTGCTCTATAGCGCGCGGCAGGAGGAGTCGCGCTACCTGCTGGACATCGATCCCTCCGCGAGCCGGCGGGTGCGGCAGCTGACCGACCAGCTGAGGACGGAAGCCGAGACTTTGCTGGCCTTGCCCGATCATGCGGTCCCCCCGGAGGCGTTGCGCGAGGCGCTGGAGAAGCTGGCGGCCTACCGCAAGTCATTCGACGAGGTGGTCGGGCTGGAAGTCGACCGCTTCGCCAGCTTGGCCAAGCTGCGCAAGCAGACCGCCGCCCTGCTGGTGATCGCCCAGACTCTGACGCACGAGCAGTCGGCGCGCTATGCCGACGCACTGGCGCGGGTGAAGGCCGATCCCGGAGACCGTGCGGCGGTGACGGCTCTCGAATCCTCGGCGCTGCTGGTCTCCATCGCCGGGCGGCTGATCCAGGAAACCCGCGGCGCGCTGCTGGATGTCCAGCAGTTCCTGATCGACCATGGCGGCTCCGGCCGCAACTCCCTCAGCGCCAGCATCGACCGGCTGCTGGCGGTCGTGGGCGATGTCCGCAAGGCGGCCAACGACGGGGAAGCGCTGCGCGAATCGGAGAAGCTGACCGCCGCCATCATGGGGGTGGAGACGGAGTTCCTGCTGGTGGCCGACATCGTCGTACGGCGCAACGCCGCGCGGGACGCCATGCGCGACGCCGCCAGGATCGTCAACGATCAGGTGACGCAGCTGGTGGCGGCCCAGACGGCCGAGCGCGAGGCCGGACGGTCGCGCGCGGTCATGCTGTTGTGGAGCGGCACGCTCGGTGCGCTGGCCGCCGGTACGATCCTGTCCATCCTGATCGCCCGCAGCCTGACCGGCCCCATCGCCGCCACCACCGCGGCGGTTCAGCGCCTGTCGGAAGGAGATCTGACGGTGGCCGTGCCCAACACCGGCCGGCAGGACGAGCTGGGCTCCATCGGCCGCGCCGTCGCCACCGTCATCCAGGTGCTGCATGGGCTGCATGGCGAGATGCACAGACTGTCGGGCAAGCCGCTGGAAGGGGTTGGTACACAGGAGGCTCCGACTTTCCACGGCGCCTATGGCGAGATGGTGACTTTGCTTCAGGAAACCGGCGTTACCTTTCGCACCATCGGCGAACAGGCGACCCAGGTCGCCGTTGCCGCCGGGCAGGCCAGCACTGCCATCGCCCATGTGTCGGACGGCGCCTCGGAACAGACCGACGATCTGGATCAGGTCGCAACCGCGGTCGGGCAATCCGCCCGCGCCATCGCCCATGTCACCGACAGCACCCGCGACGCCTCCGACATGGTGAAGGACGCCGCCGACTTCGCCGATGGCGGACGGCAGGACATGGCGCGGCTGCTGCGCGTCTCGCAGACCATCGCCGAGAACAGCCGCCGCATCGGCCGCATCACCGAGGCCATCACCCAGATCGCGGTGAAGACCAACATCCTGTCGGTCAACGCCTCCATCGAGGCCGCCCGCGCCGGCGAACAGGGCAAGGGCTTCGAGGTCGTCGCCGAGGAGGTCGGCAAGCTCGCCGACAACGCCGTCGAAAGCGCCCGCCAGATCGCCGAGATCGTCGAAGCCGCCGCCGCACTGGCCGAAGAGGGCAAGGCCGTTACCGAACAGGCGCGGCGCCGGATGGACGGCCTGGCGGAGCGGGTAGACCGCATCGATGGCGCTTTCCAGTCCGTCGCCGTCGCCATGGAAGAGCAGCAGGCCTCGGTCCGCGAGATCGAGCGGTCGGTCGAGAGCGTGCGCACCGTCGCGTCGAAGAATGCCGCCGCGTCGGAGGAGATCGCCGCGACAATGGTGCATCTCTCCCGCCTCGCCGATGAAACGCGCCGTCAGGTGTCGCGCTTCCAAGCCAGCTGAAGCTCGGGCTTTGCCGAAGTTCCTGAACAGGGGGTGAGATTTGGAAACGTTCCCCGCGCTGCATGCTGCTGCGCATGTCAACCGGCCGCAGTCTCCGAAGTGGTAATTCTTAATCCCATCGAAGATTACATGGCATTTAAAGTTCTTTTAACCCTATTCCACGCCTAATCGGTTTGCGGGAACGCTCAATCCCGAGAAGACGCTCTACTGAACTTTAGCCCCACACGACACCAACGGAGTTCCCCATGCCCGCACAGAAGGTCGCCGATGAAGTCCGCCTGGCCAGCCGCATCCACGCGCGCCTGCTGGATGCCTTCATCGACTTGACGGAGCGGGAACTGGCCGGACTCACGCCGGGATTCGCCGAAGAAAGCCTTACGGAGGCACTGGAAGCCCTGCGCGCCGCCCGCAAGTCCTACGGCACGACCGCCGGGGTGATGGTCATTTCCAACCTGCAACTGCCGCAGGCCTCGAACGCCGCCTGACCCCGGAAGCCATCCTGCCACCGCTCAGGCCGTGGCCGCTCAGGCTGTGACCGCCTTCCGGGTCCGCGGCTTGCGCGCCTTCGGAGGCTCAGCCGGCACGGCTTCCGTTTCGGCGACCTTTACCGCACTGCGCGGCCTGGCGTTGGTGGTCTTGCGTGGAGCCTTCACAACAGCGACAACCGACGCATGATCGGGAACGGCCACCGCCTCGTCCAGAATCGCTCGTTCAGCTTGGCTCCAATGGTCGGTATCGCGGCCATGGGGACAACCCTCTTCCAGCCAGATCGCATAGGCGCGATCACGGATGCGCTGTTCGACATCCACGCTCATCACATCTCCCCAAGGGTTCGTAATCGGGTTTGCTGCGATGCAAAGACTGCCGAATTCTCAAAATGTGCGCAACCAAGCAGATCGTTATCGGCCGTCAATCCGATGACGTTTCGCCATGCTCCGGCTGTCGGCCTTGCTGGACCTCTCGCCATTTGGTGACGTTGCGGTTGTGGTCGGCCAGCGACTTGGCGAAGACATGGCCGCCGGTGCCGTCGGCGACGAAATACAGGAACTCATGACGTTCCGGTTTCATCACCGCCTGGATCGAGGCCTTGCCCGGATTGGCGATAGGCCCCGGCGGCAGACCGGTGGCGACATAGGTATTGTAGGGCGATTCGAACTTCCAATCGTTGCGGGTGAGAGCCCGACCCAACTCGCCGCTGCCATCGGTCAGTGCGTAGATCACCGTCGGATCGGATTGCAGCTTCATGCCGGCCTCCAGCCGGTTGACGAAAACCCCCGCCACCCGCGGCCGCTCCGCAGCAATGCCGGTCTCCTTCTCGACGATGGACGCAAGCGTCAACGCCTGCTGCGGCGTTTCGAACGGCAAATTCTGGTCGCGGTTCTTCCAGGCCTCGGCAAGGGCCTGGGTCATGGCCGTCTGCATCCGCTCGATCAGAGCGGCGCGGCTGTCGCCATAGGCGAAGTGGTATGTCTCCGGCAGCAGGGAGCCTTCCTTGGGCGGCTTCGGTAGGTCGCCGATCAGCCCCGCTTCCCGTGCGAGCAGTGCGACCACCTGGGCAGAGGTCAGACCTTCCGGCACGGTGAAGCGATGCACGACGGTGCGGCCCTGGCGCATCTGCTCCAGAACGCCTTCGATGCTGATTCCTGCGGGGAACTGATATTCGCCGGCCTTCAATTCACGGAAGGTGCCGGACAGCTTGGCCGCGGCGGCGAACACCAGCGGCGAACCGATCACGCCGGCGTCGCCGAGCGTGATGGCGATGGCCTCCAACCCGCTGCCGCGCGGAATGACGACTGTTTCGGATTGGTCCAACGGACCGGGAGCCGAATAGCGCTGGTAACCCCAGACGCCGATTCCGCCCGCCACACCGACGGCGAGGACCAGCGTCCCCGCAAAAATCCGGAGACCCCAGCCCATCGCTCACCTCTTGAAGACAGCAGACCGCAACGCGGATGCGGCGCTTCGTTTACGCAAATTCCTTGAACACCAGCGAGGCATTGGTGCCGCCGAACCCGAAGGAGTTCGACAGCGCGGCACGCACGCGGCGCTCCTGTGCCACCTTCGGCACAAGATTGACACCCATGCAGCTCTCGGACGGATTTTCGAGGTTCAGCGTAGGTGGCACGACGCCGTGGTTGATCGCCTTGATCGAGTAGATCGCCTCGACCGCACCGGCGGCTCCCAGCAGATGGCCGATGGCCGACTTGGTGGAAGACATCGCCAGATTGTCCATGGCGTCGCCGAACAGACGCTTCACCGCACCCAACTCGATCTCGTCGCCGAGCGGAGTCGAGGTGCCGTGAGCATTGACGTAATCCACATCGGACGGGTTCAGCCCGGCGCGCTTCAGCGCCGCCTTCATGGCGCGGAAACCGCCATTGCCGTCCTCCGCCGGGGCGGAGATGTGATGCGCATCGCCGGACATGCCGTAACCGACGACTTCGGCATAGATGGTGGCGCCGCGCTTCTTCGCGTGCTCAAGTTCCTCCAGCACGACGACACCGGCACCCTCGCCGATGACGAAGCCGTCGCGGTCCTTGTCATAGGGGCGCGACGCCTTTTCGGGCGTGTCGTTGAAGTTGGTGGAGAGCGCACGCATGGCGGCGAAGCCGCCGACGCCGAGACGGCTGACCGCCGCCTCCGTACCGCCGGCGACCATGACGTCGGCATCGTCCCACATGATCAGACGGGCAGCGTCGCCGATGGCGTGCGCGCCGGTCGAGCAGGCGGTGACAACCGCATGGTTGGGGCCCTTGAAACCGTGCTGGATCGAAATATGGCCGGAGGCCAGATTGATCAGGCATGCAGGGATGAAGAAGGGCGACAGGCGGCGCGGACCCTTTTCCTGCAGGGTCACGGCGCCGTCGGCGATGCCCGGGAGGCCGCCGATGCCCGAACCGACCATGACGCCGGTCCGCTCACGCTCTTCATCGGTCTGGGGAAGCCAACCCGAATCCTTGATTGCTTCTTGCGCCGCGGCAATGGCGAAGATGATGAAATCATCCATCTTGCGCTGATCCTTCGGCGGAACGAAGGCGTCGGCGTTGAACTCGCCGTCACCGGTTCCGCGCGGGACCTGCCCGGCGACTTTGGAGGCCAGGTCCGAAGCGTCGAACCCCGTGATGCCGCGGATTCCCGACGTAGCGGAAATCAGCCGCTCCCAGTTCAGCGTGTGGCCGACGCCGAGCGGCGTGACCATACCGAGTCCGGTGACGACGACACGTCTCATGAGGCTGTTCCTTGACCTTTCCTCGAATAAACTGTCGACGATCTGGTCGTCGACGGCCAGGCCCCGCGCTGCTGATGTCGCAAATGCGGTTTGCCTGGCCCTCGGGGGCTCAATGCCCGCGGCCCGATCAGGCGGCGGCGTTGGCCTTGATGAAGTCGATGGCGTCCTTCACCGACAGGATCTTCTCCGCGGCGTCGTCCGGGATCTCGACACCGAACTCTTCCTCGAAGGCCATGACCAGCTCGACGGTGTCGAGGCTGTCAGCGCCCAGATCGTCGATGAAGGAGGCGTTCTCCACCACCTTCGACTCCTCGACACCCAGGTGGTCCACAACGATCTTCTTCACGCGCTCGGCGATGTCGCTCATCTTTTAAGACCTTCCAATCCTTGAAACCGCTCGGGATAATCCGGTCGGAGCAACACGCGAAGAACGTGCCGTCCTGCCGCGAAAAGCCCCGTCCGATAACACATTTCAGCAGCCTTGACCAGCACCCGCGAGAGAGCCTGGTTGGCGCCGTTCTTCACACGTGGCGATGCCGCCCCGTCTGATCCTCATCAGATCATAGCCATGCCGCCGTTGATATGCAGCGTCTGGCCGGTGACGTAGGCGGCCTCCTCGCTCGCGAGGTACACGACCCCGGCGGCGATCTCGTCCGACTGGCCCATGCGGCCGGCCGGGATGGAGGGCAGCAGCTTCTGCTTCTGCTCCTCGTTCAGTGCGTCGGTCATGGCCGTGGCGATGAAGCCCGGCGCGACGCAGTTGACTGTGATGCTGCGCGAGCCCAGTTCGGCCGCCAGCGATTTCGACATGCCGATCAGGCCCGCCTTCGAAGCTGCGTAGTTCGCCTGCCCCGCGTTGCCGGTGACGCCGACGATCGACGTGATGTTGATGATGCGGCCCCAGCGGCGCTTCATCATGCCGCGCATGGCGGCCCGCGACAGGCGGAAGGCCGCCGTCAGATTCACGTCGATGACCGACTGCCAGTCCTCGTCCTTCAGACGCATGGCGATCTGGTCACGGGTCAGGCCGGCATTGTTGACGAGAATGTCGACCTTGCCCAGCGCAGCCTCGGCGTCCTTGAACAGCTGCTCGGTGGCGGCTGCTTCGGACAGGTTGCCGGGCACGACGAAGGCGCGCTCGCCCAATTCTGCGGCCAGGGCTTCCAGCGGGGCAACGCGGGTGCCGGACAACGCGACGGCAGCGCCCTGGGCGTGCAGCGCACGGGCGATCGACGCGCCGATGCCGCCGGACGCGCCGGTGACGAGGGCCGACTTGCCGGTCAGGTCAAACATGGATGGCCTCATGACACTGATTTATCAGAGTGCTGATACAATCACAGGGTTTTCAGGAACGACTCGACATCGGCCGGGGTACCGACCGACACCGCCGCCATATCCTTGTCGATGCGCTTGGTCAGCCCGGCGAGCACCTTGCCCGACCCGACCTCGACCAACCGCTCGACACCCTGCTCCTTCATATAGAGCACGCATTCGCGCCAACGGACCATGCCCGTCACCTGCTCGACCAGCAGGCGGCGGATGGCGTTGGGATCGGACACCGCAGAGGCGGTGACATTGGCAACCACCGGGACCACCGGGGCGGAAATCCTGACGTTCGCCAGAGCCTCGGCCATCGCATCGGCGGCCGGCTGCATCAGCGAGCAATGGAACGGAGCGGACACCGGCAAACGCACGGAACGCTTCAAACCGCGTTCAGCCGCCAGCGCGATGGCGCGGTCGATGGCGTCGGCACTGCCGGAGATCACAACCTGCCCGACCGAATTGTCGTTGGCAATGCTGCACACCTCGCCCTGAGCCGCATCCGCGGCAATCGCCTGCGCCTGATCCAGGTCGGCACCCAGAAGGGCCGCCATGGCGCCCTTGCCGACCGGAACGGCCTTCTGCATCGCCTGCCCGCGCAGCTTCAGCAAGCGCGCGGTGTCGGCCAGCGAGAAGGCACCGGCGGCGCACAGCGCCGAATACTCGCCCAACGAATGGCCGGCGACGAAGGTGGCATGCTTGGACAGATCGACACCGCCCTCGCTCGCCAGCACGCGCATCACAGCGACGCTGACCGCCATCAGGGCCGGCTGGGCGTTTTCGGTCAGGGTCAGATCGGCCTCGGGGCCCTCTACCATCAGACGCGACAGCCGCTGGTTCAGCGCATCGTCCACCTCTTCAAAGGTGTGACGAGCGACTTCGAACGCCTCGGCGAGTTCGCGGCCCATGCCGACGGCCTGGCTGCCCTGCCCCGGAAAGACGAACGCCCTGGTCATGCTTCGGTGAAACCCTGGATGAATGCGCCCCGCCCCTGCGGCGGCACCATGGATTGGGCGACAGTCATACCCTCACTTTTGAGCAAGTCAAGCGACGCGCGATGACCAAAGCGACAATGGTGCGATAAAACGCCACGTATTGAGGCAGAAAGCCCACGAAAAACCGCCATTCCGAAGGGGTTGTTCGTGGGCTCGCACAGAGGTGCCGCGCACCGGGTCTTGCACCGTCTGCCACGGCGCAAATCAAAGGCCTGCGGTCATGCCTTGCCCATCAGCGCCACCCTGGTCCATGGCCTGAACTGCGCCAGCATCTCCAGCAACATCGGGCCAATCAGGCCGGAAAGCAGAGCACCCCAGAAAATCACGCCGTCCGATGCATCCACGTGGTGCAGAACCACCCGCGCGCCGGCGGCGAACAGGGCATGATGCAGGTAGATCGCATAGGAGGAAGCGCCGACGGTCCGAAAAATCCGGCTCGACGGCATGACATGCAGCAGCGTCACCGCTCCGCCCATGCCACACAACAAAGCAACGCTGCTGTTCCAACCGAAATGGGGCAGATACCCCCACAGCGATGCCTGGTGAAGCGCGACCCCGACGGCGAGCGCCGCACCGGCCACCGTCTGCATGGTCTGCCGTGGCACCATCGCCCGGAACCGGGTGACGCCCACCCCAAACAGGAAGTGCGGCAACAGGAAGCAGGCCTCGTTGATCGAGAAGATGTTCGATTCGACATGGACCGTCAGGCAGGCCGCCACCGCTCCGGCCATGGCCAGCGCGTATCCGCCCGGCCTGTCCATCACGTGGAGCGCATCGAGCAGCGCGACCACGGCGAAGATCAGGAAAAGAGCCTGCAGATACCAGAAATGGGCATAGGGAAAGACATAGATCCGCCACATCGACTCGGGGACGAAGCTTCCGTTCGCGCCCGGTGCATGTGTCTGCAGGAAATAGAAGATGGCGGACACCACCAGGAACGGCAAACCCAGGCGGCGAAGCTTCTTGAGGAAGAAGGTGTTCAGCCTGTCGCTGCGGGCCGGATTCAGGGCATAGACAAGCCCCGAAATGAAGGTGAAGAGCGGCATACGGATCAGCTCGAAACTGTCGGTGGCGTAGCGGTAGATCGACCCCTCCGCCACCTGCATTCCGGATCCGGGAATACCGACCACGTGATAGGCGACCAGCAGGATGCAGGCCAACCCCCTCAATTCCACGACATGGTACGGCAACATGTTCTTGCGCATGGCTACTCCAGGCACCGGGCTCATGCCGCTGGCGGAGCATGCGCAGGCGATTCGACGCATAGCTCCGCCAGGAACGGCAGTCGCAACATGGCGTCGGTGACCATGTATTGCACTTCGGTCAAATGCGCCGGACCGTATCCCGCGCGATATCCTCCGTTGCTCCCCTCCTACCCAGCCCATTGCAGAGAAGCGCAGCGGTGTTCATCCGGGCAGCATGCCTGTTCATCCGGACAACACCCTATGGCAGGAATAGATTTTCCAAAAGGCAGGCAGGTTTCCACTTGCTACCACCGCCGGCCTGTGCATACTGCGCCGCTTCATAACTCCTTGCCGACGGTCCGCCGCCGGCTAGGCCCGGGCGGCTGATCCGATCCATGAGGGATGGGGCGCAGCGCCGGACCATGAACAGCCATGGGGAGTGCAATGGCACTTTACGAGTGCGTGCTGATCGCGCGCCAGGACATTTCGGCTGCCCAGGCCGAGCAGCTCTCTGAGCAGTTCGCCCAGATCGTTCGCGACAATGGCGGCACGATCGCCAAGAGCGAATACTGGGGTCTGAAGACCCTCACCTACAAGATCAAGAAGAACCGCAAGGGGCACTATACCCTCTTCAACATCGACGCGCCGGCCGCCGCCGTTGCCGAGATGGAGCGGAACATGAGCATCAGCGAAGACGTGCTGCGCTTCATGACCGTGCGTGTCGACGAGCTCGACGCCAACCCGTCGGCGATGATGCAGAGCCGCAACGAGCGTGGTGAGCGCGGCGAGCGTGGTGATCGTGGTCCGCGTCGCTTTGACGACCGTGGCCCGCGTCCGCCGCGCCGCCAGGAAAACGTTGCCGCCGCCGAAGGGGAGACCGCGTAAATGTCCGACAAGCAGACCACGGGCGCTCCGGCCCGCACCGGCGGCGCTCGCCGCCCGTTCTTCCGTCGCCGCAAGACCTGCCCGTTCTCGGGCGCGAACGCCCCGGCGATCGACTACAAGGACGTCAAGCTGCTGTCCCGCTTCATCTCCGAACGCGGGAAGATCGTCCCGAGCCGCATCACCGCGGTCTCGACGAAGAAGCAGCGCGAACTGGCCCGCGCCATCAAGCGCGCCCGTTTCCTGGCCCTTCTCCCCTACGTGGTGAAGTAAGCCCGGCAACGGCCGAAACGTTTCGGTGAAGGTTCTTCAAGGGGTTTCCATGGCCTTGGGTCCGGCCGTTCCGCTGGTGGTCGCCGTCGGCGGCGGTCTGGCAAGCGCGTTCTTCTACCTGTCGGTCACGTTCGGCGGGATGGGTGCGCTGATCCTGGGCTATCTGGCCCCCCTGCCCCTGTTCCTGACGGGATTGTGGCTGGGGGCTCCCGCGGTGATGCTGGCCGGTCTGGCCGGTGCCGCCGCGGTGATGCTTGGCACGTCCGGCAGCATGCTGGTGGCGCTGTCCTATCTGGTGACCGGGGCTGCCCCGGCGATCCTGGTGGTGCGGCAGTCGCTGCTGGCACGTTCGCGGGAGGATGGAACCCTCGAATGGTATCCTCCCGGCCCGGTCCTGATGGGCCTGACCGGGATGGGCGTGGCGGCGCTGCTCGCCGCGGTGATTCTGACGCTCGGAGAGCCCGGTGGGCTCGAGGGGCTGATGCGGCAGACCCTGGCCCGAGTCGTCGAGCCGGCGTTCCGCTCGCAGGGCCAGCCGGCCCCGAATCCCGAGGCATTCTGGGTGGCAGCCGTCCTGCCGGGGTTGGTTGCGGTCTCATGGCTTGTCATGACGATCGTCAACGCGGTGCTGGCGCAAGGGGCTCTCATGCGGTTCGGCCGCAATCGGCGCCCTGCAATGCGTTTGGCCGAGCTGGAATTGCCGAAGTGGCTGGCTCCGCTGTTCGCGGTGTCCGTCGCGGCGGCTTCGGCCGTACCGGGAACCGTCGGGTTCCTGGCGGTCAACCTGGCCCTGATCCTGGCGGTACCCTTCGCCTTTGCCGGGCTTTCGGTGGTTCATGTATTCGCCAACAGCAAATCGGCGCGCACGCTGATCCTGGTTGGCTTCTACGTGATGCTGTTTCTCTTCGGGTGGCCGATCCTGCTTTTGGTCGGCCTGGGCATGATCGAACAATGGATCGGGCTGCGCCGCCGGTTTTCCCCCGCGGCCCCCGGTCAGGAGGACGAGTGATGGAAATTATTCTGCTGGAGCGGGTCGAGAAGCTCGGCCAGATGGGCCAGGTCGTCAATGTGCGTCCCGGCTTCGCCCGTAACTATCTGCTGCCGCAGAAGAAGGCCATGCGCGCCACCAAGGCGAACCTGGCCGTCTTCGAGAAGCAGAAGGCCCACCTTGAGGCCGTGAACCTCGAGCGCCGCAAGGACGCCGAGCAGGTCGCGACCAAGATGGACAACGTGACGGTCGTCGTGATCCGTCAGGCCGCCGAGACCGGCGTCCTGTACGGCTCCGTGACCACCCGCGACGTTTCCGACGCACTGACCGCCGCCGGTTACAAGACCGACCGCAAGCAGGTTCTGATCGACACCCCGATCAAGACCCTGGGTCTGTTCAAGCTGCGCGTCGTTCTGCACCCGGAAGTGTCGATCACGGTCACGGTCAATGTCGCCCGTTCGGCTGAAGAAGCCGAGCTGCAGGCCCAGCGCGGTGGCATGATCACCGCCGCCGACCTGCGCGACGACGACGAGGAAGAAGAGACCTACGTCGAAGAGACCGCGACCGAGGAAGAGGAGGGCTGATAGCCCTTCTGCCGCGACAGTCCCGAAGACGCCTTTGGGGTTATCGTGGCACCGCCGCACCGCTCGTCCGGAAACCGCCCGCCCCACCCGGGGCCGGGCGGTTTTCCGCATTCAGGGCCGGGCGGAGCATCGCCGGACATAACTCTGCGCATAGGGCAGCAATGCCCAATTGGGTAGCAGTCCTGACCGATTGACGAATTGTCGCACCCTTCTCCGCGCGCGATGCTTAGCCGGCACCGGGGAAGGAGTTCGGCATGCTGCTGGTTCGTCTGCTTGCCGCCGCCAAGGGCGACGGAACCTTGACTCTCGTTACGGCAAATGGAAGGCAACATCGGATCGGATCCGGTCCTCCGCATCTGACCCTTCGTCTCCATGACCGGAAGGTCGAGCGTGACCTGTTGATCAACCCTCGCCTGCGTTTCGGCGAAGCTTATATGGACGGCCGCTTTTCGATCGAGGGCGGCACCATCTACGACCTGCTGGCGATGCTGATGAGCGGTGCCGAGGTGCAGGGTGCGCTGGGCCGGGCGCTGGAGTCGCTTTCGCCACTGCTGCGCCGTGCGCAGCAATACAACCCGATGCAGCGGTCACGGCAGAATGTGGAACACCATTACAACCTCTCACAGCAGTTCTATCAGCTTTTCCTAGACTGCGACATGCAATATTCCTGCGCGTATTTTCCAGAGCCCGGCATATCTCTGGACGAGGCACAGGCGGCCAAGAAGCGGCACATCGCAGCGAAGCTGCTGATTGTGCCGGGTATGAAGGTACTCGACATCGGCTGCGGGTGGGGCGGCATGGCGCTCTATCTGGCACGGCACACAGGGGCACGGGTGACCGGCATCACCCTGTCGTCCGAACAGCTGGCGGTGGCCCGCCAGCGGGCGGATGAGGCGGGGCTGGCTGACCGGGTCACCTTCGAGTTGCGCGACTATCGCGAGTTCGCCGCCGCCCATCGGGGGGCCTTCGACCGCATCGTATCGGTCGGGATGTTCGAGCATGTCGGCGTGCCGCATTACCGCGATTACTTTTCGGCGGTACGCGAGATGCTGAACGATCAGGGTGCGGCGCTGATCCATTCCATCGGCCGGCTCGACGGGCCGGCAAGCACCAACCCCTGGATCCGCAAATACATCTTCCCCGGCGGATACTCCCCTGCCTTGTCGGAAGTGCTGCCGGTCATCGAGCGGTCCGGCCTGTTCACCACCGACTTGGAGGTGCTGCGGCTGCATTACGCCGAAACGCTGCGCCACTGGCGTGCCCGTTTCCTCGCCCGATGGGAAGAGGCCAAGGTCCTGTATGACGAGCGCTTCTGCCGCATGTGGGAATTCTATCTGGCCGGTGCGGAGCTGGCCTTCCGGCTTCAGGGGCACATGGTGTTTCAGGTCCAGGTCTCGCGCTCGCTGGGAGCGGTGCCCTTGACCCGCGACTATATGCTGAATGCAGAGCGCGACCTCGCCGGGACGTCATCCGGCCATTCGGTTGAGCGGCGGCCCTCACGCACGCCGGAGTCGGCCAGCTGACCATTCCAGGCGCCGGATTTGCGGTCCAGGCGCGGCATTCCGACGTCAAAGGGCCACAATTCAACCAACCGGTAATACCAATTGACCATCATGGCCGGGCGCAGGGCCGTGTTGCAAGCGGAATCGTGCGACATCGGCGCCTGAACCACCACCGCGCCTTCCTTTCCGTCACGGGGCGATGCTATATAACCGCGATTGATTTCCGCCCGGGGTACCGGGGAGCCACCCATGCGGCATGCTCCCCGGCAACAAGCGCCCGCTGGACGACGCGCCCGGCTCCCAAGGAATGACAACGCCCTTACCCGTTCGGGGAGATCTCGCACCCATGACCAAGATCAAGGTAGCCAATCCGGTCGTCGAACTCGACGGCGACGAGATGACGCGCATCATCTGGCAGTTCATCAAAGACAAGCTGATCCTGCCCTACCTCGACATCGACCTGAAGTATTACGACCTCGGCATCGAGAACCGCGACAAGACCGACGACAAGGTCACCGTCGAGTCCGCGAACGCCATCAAGCAGTATGGCGTCGGCGTCAAGTGCGCGACCATCACCCCGGACGAAGCGCGGGTGACGGAGTTCAACCTCAAGAAGATGTGGAAGTCGCCGAACGGCACGATCCGCAACATTCTGGGCGGCACCGTCTTCCGCGAGCCGATCGTCTGCTCGAACGTTCCGCGCTACGTCCCGGGCTGGACCAAGCCGATCATCATCGGCCGTCATGCCTTCGGCGACCAGTACAAGGCCACCGACTTTGTCGTCCCCGGCCCGGGCAAGATGACGATCAAGTGGGAAGCGGCCGACGGCAGCCAGCAGATCGAGCACGAGGTGTTCGATTACCCCAGCGCCGGTGTGGCGATGGGCATGTACAACCTCGACGATTCGATCGAAGGCTTCGCCCATTCCAGCTTCATGTACGGCCTGGAGCGCGGCTACTCGGTGTACCTGTCGACGAAGAACACGATCTTGAAGGCCTATGACGGCCGCTTCAAGGACATCTTCCAGAAGGTCTTCGACGAGACCTACGCCGACCAGTTCAAGTCCAAGGGTCTGGTCTACGAGCACCGCCTGATCGACGACATGGTCGCCTCGGCCCTGAAGTGGGAAGGCGGTTTCGTTTGGGCCTGTAAGAACTACGACGGCGACGTCGAGTCGGACGTCGTCGCGCAGGGCTTCGGCTCGCTGGGCCTGATGACCTCGGTCCTGGTCACGCCGGACGGCAAGACCGTCGAGGCCGAAGCCGCCCACGGCACGGTGACCCGCCACTACCGCGAGCACCAGAAGGGCAAGGAAACCTCGACCAACCCGATCGCGTCGATCTATGCCTGGACCCAGGGCCTGGCCTATCGCGGCAAGTTCGACAATACCCCGGACGTGATCAAGTTTGCCCAGACGCTGGAGCGCGTCTGCGTCGAGACCGTCGAGTCCGGCTACATGACCAAGGATCTCGCCATCCTGATCGGCCCGCAGCAGCCGTGGCTGACCACGAAGCAGTTCCTGGACAAGCTGTCGGACAACCTGGAAAAGAAGATGGCCGCCTGGTCGTAAGGCCGGCCTCTTCTTCAGCCGGCGCGTTCTTCACAGGGTGCGACGCCGCGTCCGGGTCAAACCGGACCGCGGCTCGGCTAGGGTTCGGGCGGGGAGTTTCGGCTCCCCGCTTTTTTCTTGTCCGAATTTGAAAAGGAACGAACCCGATGCCCAACGATCTGTTCCGCGTCGCTGTCATCGGTGCCGGCGAGACCGGAACACCGCTGCTGCGCAAGCTGCTGGCCGCCCCCTTCGTCGAACTGCTTGGTGTGGCGGATCTCGATCCGGAGGCGCCGGGCATGCGCCTTGCCGAACACCGGGGCGTGAAGACCACAACCAACTTCCACGATCTGGCAGAGCTGGGCGAGGATTTGGATGTGCTGATCGATGTCACCGGCGTGTCGGCGGTGCGGGAATCGCTGCGCAAGGCGATGCAGGAGACTGGAAACCATCACACCGTGATCGTCCATGAGATGGTCGTGCAGTTGATGCTGTCGCTGCTGAACGGCGAGCTGGTGCGGCTGAAGCACGACACCCAGGATTACTGAGGCACGCTGTCGAGGCCTGGGCGGGATTTGCACCCTCGCCGAATTGTCTCATGATGGGGTGTAAGGGCGTCTGCGACGGCGCCCGCCCATGTCAGGAGCGGCGATTGATGGAACTCGGCATTCTGGTCATCGCGGCGTTCGTGCTGGTCGTCATTCTGGCGATCACGAGCGTCCGCACGGTCCCCCAGGGCTTCAACTTCATCGTCGAGCGGTTGGGCCGCTATCAGGAGACTTTGCATCCCGGCTTCAACGTGATCTTTCCGGTCATCAGTTCGATCCGGGCCAAGGTGGATATGCGCGAGACCGTTGTGGACGTGCCGTCGCAGAGCGTCATCACCAAGGACAATGCCGCGGTGACAGCAGACGGGGTGCTGTATTTCCAGGTGCTGGACCCGATGAAGGCGACCTACGAGGTCAATGATCTGCAGCGGGCGATCCAGACGCTGGCGATGACCACGACCCGGACGGTGATGGGCTCCATGGACCTCGACGAATTGCTGAGCCAGCGCGAGGCGATCAACGCCAACCTGCTGCGTGCGGTGGACGAAGCCACCGCCTCCTGGGGGGTGCGGGTGACCCGCATCGAGTTGCGCGACATCACCCCACCCGACGACATCGTCCAGGCGATGGGCCGGCAGTTGAAGGCCGAGCGCCTTCGCCGCGCCCAGATCCTGGAGGCAGACGCCGAGAAGGAAAGCCAGATCCGCATCGCCCAGGGCAAGCTGGAAGCCGCCAAGCTGGAGGCGGAGGCACGCGAACGGCTGGCAGAGGCAGAGGCCAAGGCGACGCGGCTGGTTTCGGACGCGGTGGCGCAGGGTTCGAACCAAGCGCTGGGCTATTTTCTCGGTCAGAAATACATGGAGGCACTGAAGGCTTTCGCCGCCTCTCCCAATCAGAAGACGATGATCCTGCCGGTGGAACTGGCGGGCGTGGCGGGCGCCCTGTCCGGCCTGGGCGAGTTGCTGCGCGACGCCACACCGCCGAGATCGCCGGAGCCCCCCGCCACCGCCAAGCGCAATCCCTGGTCGGTACCGCCAACGGCATCCGCTGCGGATAGGGAGTGACGGATGTCGCCTCTGCTTTGGGGAGCGCTGGGTGCCGTGCTGATTGCGGCCGAACTGCTGATCCCTGGCCTGTTCCTGGTCTGGTTTGGCGGCGCGGCGATGCTGACCGGTTTGGTCACCGCGCTCTGGCACGACTGGGGGCTGGTCAGCGAGGCCGGTTTCTTCACCATTGCCGCCGGGGCTGCCGTTGCCGTCGCGATGGTCCATGCGCGCCGCCGCAATGCCTCGTCGGAAAGCGATGCCGCCCGGATCAACGACCGCGCCGGTCAGTTGGTCGGCCGTCCGGTGACGCTGAGCGAGCCGATCGTCAATGGGCAGGGCCGGGTGTTCGTGGGCGACACGCTGTGGTCGGTCGAAGGACCGGATCGGCCTGCCGGCGCTGCGATGCTTGTCGCTGGCCATAAAGGGATGGTGCTGGTGCTGCGCGATGCGGCGGAGGTCCGGTAGGAAGCGTCTCTACGCAGCTGGTTTGAAAAGCGCTTAACAAAAAAGCCCGCCTCTCCCCCGAGAGCGGGTTTTTTTTGTTGGGTGTCGTGCCGAACCGTCAGGCAGCGCCGACGTTACGGTCTTCCTCACGCTTCTTGCTTCCCGACGCCGGCTGATAGGCCAGGGCGGCATGCTCCGCGCAATAGGGCATGCCCGCCAAGGCGGTCTTGCCGCAGAAATGGAAATCCTGGTGCTTGGGGTCGCCGACCGGCCATTTGCACATCCGCTCCGTCAGAGCAAGGATTGTGGCGCCCCGCGTCGGCTTCTTCTTGATGGGCGACGGCCGGCCCGACAAGCCCAGGCGATGGGCCTTGCCGATGACCGCGTTGCGGGTGATGTCTCCCAGGATGTCAGCGATCTCGCTCGCGCTCAAACCCTGGGACCAGAGATCCTTGAGCTGTTGAATCCGCTCGTCCGTCCAACTCATCCCCGAGTACTCCCGATCCGGTGTCCGGTTATGCTGTGGCAAACAGGTCACGGTCTAGTGCCGTTTTCCATAAGCCGCAACATTTTGTGCCAGCCGGTGAGGAAGCTACCAGATGACGGCCGCGGACGATAGGGGGGCGCGGCAACATTCCTGTTGATAAGTCCGTGGGTAGACTCACGAATTCAGTGCGCCGTAGACCTCCTCCGCGACGCCAGACAGGGTATCCCGATCGGCCTCTCCGGCGACGGCCAGCGCCAAGCCATTGTCCTGCCAATACAAAGCGCGGACGACGCCATCCTGGGCGAAGCGGAATGCTGAACCGGAGGTGTTGGGAGAGGGGCGGATATACAACGTAATGCGACGCCCGGCCGCATCCTCGTACATGTACATTGCAACAGGTCCAACGGAATCGGCCAGAAGCCGGCCGCCAATCAGCTGGTAACCTCCACGTGTGACTTTTGGGCAACGCATGTTCTTGCCCAGTCGCTTGGAAAGCCAGTTCACCAGATGCGCTTCCTCGTCGACGCCGATCTCGACCGGATGGCGGACTTCCACGGAGAAGACGCGGTGGGCTGCGACGGCATCGGCGATGAAGGCGGCGGTCAAGGGCTCGGCCCGCAAGACGATGCGGTCGCGCAGCAGCCAGCCGCTGGCCCCGCCGGCGACGAACACCAGAAGGGAGGCAGCAATCGCCGTTCCCCACCAGGCGGCACGGCCACGGGAAGCAGGCAGCTTTTCGGCGTGGTCACGGGCAGTGAAGGGAGGCGTCAGGCGGTCGGGCAGAGGCTGGTCGATCAGCGGACCGAAGCTCTGCCCCAACAGGGAGCGCTGGGCACGGTAGCGTTCGAAGCGCTGGGCGACCTCCGGGTTGTCGGCGAGGTGGCGTTCGACGGCGGCCCGCCGTTCTTCCGGCAATTCGCCGTCCAGCCAGGCATGCAGTTCGGCTTCGGTCACGGGATTGCTGAAGCCGCTCATCACTTGATCCTCCTGACGACCTGCTGGGTACCACCGTCCAGCAGGACCCTCAATTTTTCGCGCGCCCGGGCCAGCCGCGACATCACCGTCCCGATCGGCAGTTCCAGCACCTCCGCCACCTCGCGGTAGGACAGGCCTTCCATCCCCGTCAGCAGCAGGATGGTGCGGTGTTCGTCGGTCAGTTGGGCGAAGGCACGGACGAAGTCGCGCACCGCGCCGCGGTCGGCCGGCGGGGCGCTCAGCGCCAGATCGTCGGCCAGATCCTCCACCGGCACTTCCGCCCCGCGCCGCCGCCGGCCGCGCTGGCTGGAGATGTGCAGGTTGTGCAGGATGGTCATCAGCCAGCCGCCGAGCTTCGAGGGGTCCCGCAGCGCATGGCGGTTGGCCAGCGCCTTCTCAACGCAGTCCTGCACAAGATCGTCGGCGTCCGACCGGTTGCCCACCAGAGCGGTTGCGTAGCGCCGGAGCCGCGGCACATGCGCGGCAATGGCGCGGTCGTCGATGTCGGGCGGGCTCATGTCGGGTCCGGGGATGGCGTCGTCGTCAGTCATGACGCCCTGCCCTGCCGGTTTATTCCCACTCCGCCCATCGGATCAGAGGCCCGGCGAGGAGAAGCCGGCCTTGCCGTCGAAATTGCTGAGATTCTCGGTCTGGGTGAAGTCGATCCCGGCCGCGGCCAGACGGCCCAGCAGCTCGACGATGGCGCCATGCTGCACCGGGCCGTGCTGCGCCAGGAAGCGGCAGCGCCAATGGTCGGTGCAGAAGACGTCGGCATTCCCGTCGGGCCAGACCCTCTGCGAGCGGTTGGAGATGCTGGTCAGCTTCAGCGCATCGGTCGACAGCGGCAGCACCAGTTCCGCCAGGTCGTCGGGCAGGCCGCCGGACCATTGCAGGAAGATGTCCACCCCGACCAGCTCCTTCAGCGCACGCACGCGCGGGGACAGCCGGTTGATGCCGTCATAGGCCGGCCTCGCGGTGGAATAGCCCACCGGCGGCATGGTGACCGGAGTCTGGCCCAGCCTTTCCACCACTGCTTCGGCGAAGGCGGCGGTCCCGGCACGGACACGGCCCAGCCCGCGTGCATAGATGTCGGCGGTGTGGATGCCGTCCTCGATGGTCTTCAGCCAGGCATTGTGGATGCGCGCGGCGATGTCGCCCTGGCCGATATGGACCAGCATCATCACGGCGGCCATCAGCAGGCCCGAGGGGTTGGCGATGCCCTGCCCGGCGATCATCGGGGCCGAGCCGTGGATCGCCTCGAACATGGCGCAGGTCTCGCCGATGTTGGCGGAACCGGCCAGCCCGACCGAACCGGTCAGCTGGGCCGCGATGTCGGAGACGATGTCACCGTAGAGGTTCAGGGTGACGATGACGTCGAAGCGCTCCGGCTGGTCGGCCAGACGGGCGGCACCGATGTCGACGATCATGTGGTCGGCCTTGATCTCCGGATAATCGGCGGCGATCTCGTAGAAGATTTTCAGGAACAGCCCGTCCGTCATCTTCATGACGTTGTCCTTGACGAAGGCCGTCACCTTTTGCCGGTGGTTGGAGCGCGCGAAGTCGAAGGCGTAGCGGACGATGCGTTCCGACCCCGGCCGCGAGATCAGCTTGACCGACTGGATCACATCGTCGGTCTGGCGGTGCTCGATGCCGGCGTAGAGGTCTTCCTCGTTCTCGCGGATGATGACCACATCCATGCGCGGGTGCCGGGTCCGCACATAGGGATGGTAGGAGACGCAGGGGCGCACATTGGCGAACAGGCCCAGCGTGGTGCGGGCGACGACGTTCAGCGACTTGTTGCCGTATCCCTGGGGCATGGTGATCGGGCCCTTGAGGAAGACCCGCGTACGGCGGATCGATCCCCAGCCGGCGGCATCCAGCCCGCCGGGATGGCCCCGCTTGTAGACGGCCTCGCCGGCCGGAACCTCTTCCACCTTCAGACGCGCGCCGGCCGCGTTCATCACATAAAGCACGGCATCCATGATCTCCGAGCCGATGCCGTCGCCGCGTGCGACCGTGACGGGGGTGATATCGCGCATGCACTCACTCCAAGGGGACGCGCGACCGTAGACGCAAACAGGGACCTTTTTCAATGGTTGGAGGCAGCGACGGATCGCAGCATTCGGTGCGGCGCACGCCCCGCTGCCGGCTTTGCCGAAGCGGGGCGTGCGCATGTCAGATCAGTGATGCGCCCCGGCGACGCCGCCGCGGCCGTCGGGCACGCCGATGCTGACATTCTGCATCATGCCCTGGTCCTCATGGTCGAGGATGTGGCAGTGCAGCACATACTCGCCGATGAAGCGCTCGTACCGGGTGCGGACGGTCACCTTGTAGACGCCCTTCGGCGGCTCGGTCGAGGTCAGCGCGCTGCTGTTGTCGCTCTTCACCCAGATGGTGTCCTTCCACACCCCCTTCATGCCGGCATAGTCCGGGTCGCCGGACCCGGGCTCGCTGACGTCGCGGCCGTCCGGACCGATGACCGAGACGATCTGGAAAGGGTTGACGTGGATGTGGAAGGGATGGCTGACGAAGTAGGAGGCCAGTTCCCACTGCTGGGCGGTGCCCAGCACCACCGCCCGGTTGTCCACGTCCGGCCGGTAGGCGGCGGCCCCCTTCGGGCCGTAGGTGCCGTCCGGATTCTCCACCACCTCGAAGCTGTCGGCGACCTGGAACAGCGCGTTCTGGCGCTTGCCCCCTTCCGGCGGCAGGTTGATGAAGAAGGTCAACTCCTGCTTGGGCTGGTGCATCACCTCATGTTCGGTGATCGGCCGGTGGGCGGTGAACTTCGAGAAGCGCGGGCAATAGGGGGTGTCGACCATCGTCTTGGCGAAGCAGCGGGCGGTCAGCCCGTCGATGACTTCCCTGGCGACCGACGGCGCGTATTTCGTCGCGTTGACCGTCAGCCGGCGGATGGTCTCCTTCACCGGATCCTTGACCACGCGGTCGCCCTTCACCCGGACGAATCCCAGCACACCGGTGGAGGTGGCGGTCTGGTCGGGGCTGGCGTTGGCCGCGGACGGCTTGTTGATGACGCAGTAGATGCCGGGTTCGGGGAAGTTCACCAGCAGGTCGTCGCGGTAGCCCGGCTGCATCGGCACGCTGGTGCGCACCTGCCCTTCCTCCATGGTCAGGCCGTCGGACGCCGCCAGGATGTAGGGCACCGGCTGCCCGACACAGCGTTCCTTGGCGAAGCGGTCCTGGCCGGCGGCCGACAGCGTCTTTTCGCTCTGGAAGAAGCCGGTTGGGTCCAGCTTGCGGAACTCCACCGTGATGGGCGAGCGGACGCCGCCATGGATCAGGCGCCAGCGCTCCGGCTCGCCGGTCCTGGCGTTGGCAAACATCGGACGGACGCGGCCGTTGACGGTGGTGAAGCGCCCGGACTGCTCCCAGGTGCCCGGACCGAACTGGTCGTAGGACACGACCTCGCCGACCTCGCCCGGCGCGCAGCTCCAGTCGATGGAGCCGTCGGCGTTGGTCTTGAGCTTGCCGTCCTTGGTGCAGGCGTAGGGGATCTGCTCGAACAGCAGGACCCGATCGGTCATCGCGACACCCTTGGGGCTGGTCAGCAGGGTGTCGAGATCGCCGTTGGCCTCGCGCGTCGGCGGACGGTCGCCGCGGATGATCAGCGCGCCGGCCATGCCGCTGCCGACCTGGAGGGCGGTCGAGCCGTGGCGGTGCGGGTGGTACCAGAAGGTGCCGGCCGGATGGTCGGCCGGGATGTTGTACTCATATTCGAAATCGACACCGGGGTTGAGCGAGATCAGCACATTGTCGCTGTTGCCGGTCGGGCTGACCCAGACGCCGTGGCTGTGCAGGTTGGTGCCGTTGAAGCAGTGCGGCTTGTTGATGTCCGCCGCCGGCTGGCCGGTGCAGTCCGGATCGGCCGGCAGCTGGTTGTGCAGCTTGATGCGCACCGTGTCGCCCGGCGTCGCCTCGATGGTCGGAGCGACATAGGGATGGGCAGGATCGACGTTGGTGCCGCGATAGCTGCGCAGCCGCACGGCGTCGGGGCGGCCCTGGGCGGGGTTGCGGATGTAGCCGTCGGTGAAGGTCACGAACAGGTCGTAATTGCGCGCCTGGCCGGTGTGCGGGCGGGCGGTCGCCTGCGGCTGGCGCATCAGGAGAGAGCCGACGCGCGGCGATTCGGAATTGGTCAGCAGCGGCGGATTGCCGATGGCTTCGCCGGCCGGCTCCCCGACATCCTTCGTTGCGTCCCTGGCGGCGGTGGCCGCCAACGCGCCGGTTGCGGCGCCCAGCGCCAACGGCATCAACAGGCCAAACAAATATGCATGCTTCATGAAATACTCCCTCGGCAACGTCCTATATCGGGAGATATGATTCCTGATAATTGATCTTTGCAACGACGACACACGCTTAATCATATGTCGGCGCGTCCGGCTTCGGCCGAAACGGAGGGCCGTCGATCCGCAGGGGACGAACCGGCTGGCGCAATGCAGAGTGGCGCCGCGCATGTCATCACCGCTTATTGCTTGCCTGGGCAGCAGGATTCCGGTCATTGCTGCAACCGTGACGGCGGGCCGCCGCCGTGACGCAGGCTTTTGCACAAGACCCGCCCGATCAGCCGGACCCAACGCGACATCATGAGCGACGCCCCCATTCGGAAGCCCTCCACCGGTCCCTTCGCGAGCCCCGGCCGCAGCCTGATCGCGTCGGCGATGATCGGGCTGATCGCGGGCATCGACAATCTGGGCAACGGGCTGGCGATTGCAGCACTGCTGTTCACCGGGCCGCTGGCGGCCGGGCTGGGCGCCGGGGTCGGCGTGGTGCTGCTGAGCGCCGCCATCCTGGCGCTGCTGGTCGCCCTGCGCAGCACGCAGCCGAACTCCGTGGCGCTGGTGCAGGAGACCGGCGTCGCCATCCTCGCCTCCACCGTCGCCACCATGGCCGCCGGGCTGGAGGACGCGCCTGAGGGGGTGAGGATCGCCACCGCCTTCGCCATCCTGGGCGGCAGCACGCTGGTGACCGGGCTGCTGTTCTGGAGTGTGGGACGGCTTCGGCTGGGGCGGCTGGTGCGCTTCTTTCCCTATCCGGTGGTGGCCGGCTTCCTCGCCGGGTCGGGCTGGCTGCTGGTGGAGGGCGCGCTGGCGATGGTCAGCGGGCGGCATGGGCTGGGTGCCGGCATCGCCGGGCTGGCGGCGCCGATGGTGGCGGTCACCGCGGCGGCGGCGGTCGGGCTGGCCGGGCTGCTGGTGCTGGCGATGCGGCGCAGCGACAGCCCCTTTGCCATGCCGCTGGTCCTGCTGGCCGCGGCGCTGGCCTTCCATGCCGGGCTGCCCCTGCTGGGGGTGACGGCGGAGGAGGCGCGCGGCTGGGGCTGGCTGCCCGGCGTGGCGGGCGGCGGCGGGTTCAGCCTGCCGGTGCCGACGGAGGTGCTGGCGCTGGCCGACTGGGGCCGGGTGGCGGCGGCGCTGCCGGCGATGGTCTCGGTCGCGGTGCTGGGCATGCTGGGCCTTCTGCTGAATGTCAGCGGGATCGAGATGGCGCAGGGGGAGTTGGCCCAGGGGCGCGACATCGACGCCGACGCGGAGCTGCGCAGCACCGGGGCGGCCAATCTGCTGGCGGGCGCGCTGGGCGGGCCGTCCGGCTATGTCGGGCTGGGCATGACCCTGCTGGCCGGGCGGATGGGCGCCACCGGGCGCGGCGCCGGGCTGGCGACCGCGGCGGTGATCCTGGGCGGGTTGTTCGTTGCGGGGTGGCTGGTGTCGGTGACGCCGGTGTTCCTGACCGCCGGGCTGATCCTGTTCCTCGGCGTCGAGCTGTTGCAGGAGTGGCTGATCGACGCCCGCCGCCGGCTGCCGCGGACGGAGTGGCTGATCGTGCTGGCCGTGGTGCTGGCGATTGCCGGGATCGGCTTCATGGAGGGGCTGGCGCTGGGTCTGGCGGTGTCGCTGGCGATGTTCGTCTACAGCTATTCCCGGCTGCCGGTGATCCGCCGCCGGCACAGCGGGGCGGAACTGCGCAGCCGGGTCGACCGCAGCCCGGCGGCCAGCCTGCACCTGACCGCGTCCGGGGCGGCCATCGAGGCGATGCAGCTGCAGGGATATCTGTTCTTCGGCACCGCCGAGCAGATCGTCGGGCCGGTGCGCGACCGGCTGGAGCGGGCGGGGCCGCGGACGGGTGCGCAGCCGCTGCGCTTCCTGATCATCGATTTCCACCACATCAAGGGCATGGATTCGGCCGCCGCCGGGGTGTTCCGCCGCATCCGCAACCTGATCGAGGCGGCCGGCGCCACGCTGGTGCTGAGCGCCCTGCCCGCCGCGGTCGAGGACGCCTTCCGCAACTGCGGCCTGGAGCCCGACCGCGACCCGGTGCTGCGCCGCGCGCCCGATCTCGACCATGCGCTGGAATCCTGCGAGGAGGCGCTGCTGGCAGGGGGTGGAGGGTCCGGCGGGGCTGACGCGCCGCTGCTGCGCCATCTGGAGGCGATGACCGGGCCGCACCCGCGGCTGGCCGATGCGGTGGCGGCGCTGGACACCCTGCATCTGGAGCCGGACGAGCTGCTGATCCGCGCCGGCGAGGCGGCGAGCGACGTCTTCATCATCGGGCGCGGCCGGGTGAAGGTGCAGATCGCCCTGCCCGACGGCCGGAGCCTGCGGCTGCGCACCATGACCGCCGGGGCGGTGGTCGGCGAGATCGCCCTGCTGCTGGGCCAGACCCGCGGCGCCGACGTGGTGGTGGAAACCCCCGCCACCATCCACCGGCTGACCGCGGCGACGCTCGCCCGGCTGGAGCGCGAGGATCCGGAGCTTGCGCTGGTCCTGCACCGCATCCTGGCGACCACGCTGGCGCAGAAGGTGACGCTGGCGAACCGGCTGATCGAACAGGCGGCGGGGTGAGGCGGGGTGCCGGCGCTGGGGCGGATGGAACGTGTGAAACGCCGTGAACCGGTTTCCGGGCGGCGTTCCACTGTCGCATCCGCTCAGCGGCGGCGGGGAAACGCCCCTGCCCCGCCCTGGCGCTCCAGAGCCGAGCCGAGGTTGGGATAGGGATCGTCGGGGTTGAAGGTCCAGGGATAGACGCCCTTCGGCCCCTCCGCCTCCGGCCGGGCGACGATGGCGGCGATCACCGTCGGGTCGGGCGGGTTGTGCTCGCGGATCGCGCCGGGGATGCTGTCGTCGTCGAGGCCGGGGAGCGGGGCGGCGGGTTCGATGGCGGCTTCGGCGGTGGCCGGGGGCGCCGCCGGCTGGTCCTGCCGGGCGGCGGCCTGTTTGGCGGCGAGATCGTCGAACTCCCTGAACAGGCCGAGCCGCTCGGCCAGCCAGCGCACGGTGGAGGGATCGCCGGCGGAGACCAGCCGCTCGATCTGCTCGGTCACCAGGGCGCGCAGCGAGCCGAGCCGCAGCTCCGCCTCCCGGTTCAGCGCCTGCCGCTCCCACCAGACGCGGTGGAGGAACGCCTGCGACCCGTAATAGGCCCGCCAGAGCGTGGTGCGGCTGCACCCCATGGCACGGGCGACCTGCTGGAAGGACGCACCGCGCGCCAGCATGCCGGCGGCCATCACCCACTGTTCCTCGTGGAAGCGCGAACCGGGAACGAGCGAGCCTTCGGGCGGAACCGGCGGCTCCTCGGCCCAGCGGGGGAAGCGGTCGGCGGGGTGGGCGGTGGAGGACAGGCAGTCGGGCATGGGGCGTCTCCGGGGGTAGGTGGGTGAACACTCCTATTTCAGCGCAGTTTTCGGACAGTTTATAGGAAAAAAAACATATTTTCCGATTGGCGCCGCCCATGGGAGACGCCGCAACCGTTGGACAGGCTGAAATCCAACTGAGCCGGCGGTTGGGCCATCGGTCCGGACTGTAGGGAAAACGGGTCATATGCATTCAGCACGAAAGGATCGGCTTCGACTTCGAATATTATATCTCTTAAAATATCTTGGAAGAATACACCAATCATACATTTGAATATAAATGTAATGTCGACAATAGCTTTCATTCAATGGTGTTCATTCAAAATTGAATACAACTGCAATATTCACTTTATTAAGTTATCTCTGGGATAATCCACAGATTCTTTTTGAATCAATTCCTGCGTTGAAAGATACATCACAGAATGAGAAATTTTGTTTGCACAAACCGACACGATCTATTGTGCAGTGCATTCAAATCAATCATAGAATTTGGGAGTATAGAAATGCGCTCTTCTTACATGGCGGCCATGATCGGCACTGTTTTGTCCATCGCGGCTTTTGCGGCCGGTGCCGCCCATGCCGACACCGTGGTCATCACGTCCCATGCCAGCATCGCCGCGCCGGCGCAGAATCCGGCGGCCAGCATGAGCTGGGCCGCCAACCCGACCACCCCCAACCTGACGGTCCAGGTGGCCGGCAAGACCTGCTCGCTGGTCAGCTCGGCCCAGGCAATCGGCTCGACCGGCTGCAACTACTCCCTGAACGTCGGCCCGGACGGCACCATCACCGGCGCGCTGACCGCCGGCAACCCGGGCTGCACGCCGACCGCCCAGATCGCCAGCAGCTGCAAGTGATGCGGTAAGCGCCGGCAGCCCGACCGCTGGCGGCGATCCGTCAGGCACCCCCGTCCTCGCCAGCCATGCCGGGCCGACGCGGTTGGGGGTGCGTGCCGGATCTTTTGTATTTCCTTTTTATCCGTGGTCCGTCGAACGACGGACCGTGCCGTCCATGAGCCATTGCCGAGAGTTTGGCGATGGCGAACCGTACGGCCGGTGGGCAGTCGACATTGGATAGCGGCAAGCAGGTCAGGCCACCGCGACGCCGCGCCCGGCAAAGAAGGCGTCGAAGACGTCGACGGGCAGCGTCACGTATCTGCGGCTAGCGTCGGTATGGCCGGACGGATTGTGAAAGACGAGTTTGCCCTCTAGAGCACGCATGCACAGGACCAGATGCCCACCTTTGGAAGGTGGCGGCACCGATGGGGTCCTGATGGCAGGGTGAACGGAAGCGATGAAGAACGATGAGGAGTCCAGAATCGCCGGCAAATCGGCTGCGGTTACCTTGGTGACGACCTCCGCGTCCAGGCCGAACTCCTGCTTGATGAAGGTGACGAACGGCGCATAGATCAATCCCCTTATTTCATGATTCTCGGGATTTACGACGTAGCCGCCGTATGAGCTGCATCGCCGCGCCAGATGGATCGTCGGGACCGTCTTTCGGAATTTCGCGGCGACCATCATCTTCAGGCAGGCCATCCCACAGATATGGCCGGCCCATCTGGCATATTCCTCGATGGTGTCCGCTCCGGAGCCTTGCCACCGGCTGTCGCGCCGCAACGCCGCGAGCGGTCCTTCGACCAGCACCGCGTCGGTCATGTCCGGATCCTCCCATTGGCTGAAGTAAGGGACGTCGCCAATGTGCCGTCCGGTTCCCCTTTCCCATTTCCGACCAGCATCGCCGACGATCAAGAATTCCCCCTCCGGCAGAACCATCCCCGCTGGCGCGGTATCCTCCGGATCGGCGATAAGGCCGTCAAGCTCCGGCGGAAGGACCGGCGGACCTGCCTGGTACTTCAAGAAGCCGCGCGGCCTGTCACGGGCCATCGCGGCCGGAGCGACGAGGCATGGTCGCAGCTGACGGGAAAGCCAGGACGGCGGAGGCATGCGCCCCCGCCGGCGTTACCGTCAGGTGGGATCGGCAATGATCCTCGACCGCGACCCGTACAGGACCAGAACCTTCTGACTGACGGCGAACGCAGGGGCGTTGCCCTGGACGACGGTCAGCAGGGCGCCGTTGTCGGTCTGGACGACATACTCCATCCCGCCCTGGCGGGTGGCGGCATCCTCCGCCATCGCGCCGATCACGCCGCCGACCAGCGCCCCCCCGACCGCACCGATGATGTTGCCGCGGGGACCGCTGCCCATCGAAGAGCCCGCGGCCCCACCGGCGACAGCGCCGGCACCGGCACCCAGACCGGACTGGGTGCCGCCGATGGCAACCGGGCGGGCGCTGACCACCAGGCCGCGGACCGTGCGGTTGACCTGCCCGACCGAACCGGCCGCATAGCTGTCCGGCGAGATGTTCGGCGCGCATGCCGTCACCATGGCGCAGACGCCGAGAGCCGACAGCAGCAATAACCCGCGGCCGGTCACGATGTCGGCACTCCCTTGCCCTGGACGGGCGCGGGCGTGCCGGTCGCCGGGATCATCGGCTGATTCAGCTTCGTCGTTTCCAGCTGCTGCAGGAACTGCAGGATGTTGTTCTGGATCGAGCGATTGATGCTCTCACGGGCGCGGACCGCGCCGACGAACGCGTAGTCAAAGGGAACCGTACCCTTGCTGTTCACGTCCGTCGTGAGGACGACCGAACCGTTGGAACGGTCGATGATCTCGTAACGCGCACCGGTCTCGGTGGTGAACTCGCCGCCGAATCCGGGAATGTTGATCTTGAGCACCTTGACCGAAATGGAGACTTTCTTCGGCGCATCGTCCTTGAAGATCGCCATCTTCGTCAGCGCTTCCTCAAGCGACGTCTTCCACATGGGAGGAACGACTTCCATCCCATTGGGCAGCTCGCCGGTCGCCTCGTCCGGGCGCGCAATCGCCACCGTGATGGATTTGACTTCCGCGTCGAGCTTGACCTGGGACGGGCCGACATTCGGCACCGAGAAGTTGAGCGGCGGCATCTGAGGACCGCAAGCCGACAGGGTCAATGCCAGCAACGCCGCCAAAGAGATTTTTCTTATCACTTGAACTCTCCAAAAAGGCTACCTCCTTCGAGAATTCTCTAGGTTACTTTAAGTTGTCAATGTCATATCGTGCTGATGTATTCTTAACCAACAGCATATCGTAATAAAATTACCATCGCTCACTCCTGCACGTATCGAAACGTGCATTGGATGGGCTCACCTCCCCAATTCCCGCATGGCCCCGTCCAGCCCCTCCAGCGTCAGCGGGAACATCCGCCCGTTCATCAGGCGCTGGAGCAGGCGGGTGCTCTCCGAATACTCCCAGTATTGCGGCGGAGTCGGGTTCAGCCACACCGCCTTGGCGTAGACCGACAGCAGGCGCTGCATCCATACCTGCCCGGCCTCCTCGTTCCAATGCTCGACACTGCCGCCGGGATAGACGATCTCGTAGGGGCTCATGGCGGCGTCGCCGACGAAGACCAGCTTGTAGTCGGCGGGATAGGTGTGCAGCACGTCCCAGGTCGACAGCCGCTCGGTGTGGCGGCGGGCGTTGTCGCGCCAGACGCCCTCATAGACGCAGTTGTGGAAGTAGAAGTGCTCCAGATGCTTGAACTCGCTGCGGGCGGCGGAGAACAGCTCCTCGACGAGGCGGATGTGGTCGTCCATCGAACCGCCGATGTCGAGGAACAGCAGCACCTTGATCGTGTTGTGCCGCTCCGGGACCATCTTCAGGTCGAGCCAGCCGGCGTTGTTGGCGGTGGCGCGGATGGTGCCGGGCAGGTCCAGCTCGCTGGCGGCACCGCTTCTCGCGAACTTGCGCAGGCGGCGCAGGGCCACCTTGATGTTGCGGGTGCCGATCTCCACCCGGTCGTCGAGATTCCGGAACTCGCGGCGGTCCCAAACCTTGACGGCGCGGCGGTGGCGGCTCTCGTGCTGGCCGATGCGCACGCCCTCCGGGTTGTAGCCGTAGGCGCCGAAGGGGGACGTGCCGGCGGTGCCGATCCATTTCGAACCGCCCTGGTGCCGGCCCTTCTGCTCGGCCAGACGCTGGGCCAGCGTCTCCATCAGCTTGTCCCAGCCGCCGAGTGCTGCGACCTGCGCCTTCTCCTCGTCGGTCAGGAAGCGTTCGGCCAGCTTGCGCAGCCATTCCTCCGGCAGGTCGGTGACGGGGACCTCCTCGGCTGCGGCGGCCTCGTCGGTCAGGCCCTTGAAGGTGGCGCCGAAGACGCGGTCGAAGCGGTCGAGGTTGCGTTCGTCCTTAACCAAGCATGCACGACTGAGATAATAGAAATCCTCGACGCGGAAGGACGCGGCGCCCTGCTTCATGGCCTCCATGAGCGTCAGGTACTCCGTCAGCGAGACGGGCACGCCGGCCTTGCGCAGATCGAAGAAGAATGACGTGAACATGGGCGCGGTCCTTCGCACAGGAGTTCCCAAGGGCGGGAGTTTCCCCAGGGGCGGAGGATAAAGCAATGCCCCAGCCGAGAGAACAGCATGAGCCTGCCAAACGCCTCCTTGCCAAATTCCTCCCTGCCAGGCGCCCCCCTCCTCGATTTCGCCCGCGCGCTGGATTTCGCCGCGCACAAGCACATCGACCAGCGCCGCAAGGGCGTGCGTGCCGAGCCTTACGTCAACCACCTGTCGGAGGTCGCCCTGCTGGTGGCGGAGGCGACGGCCGGCAAGGATCCGGTGGTGGTGATCGCGGCGCTGCTGCACGACACGCTGGAGGACACCGACGCCAGCTATGAGGAGATCGAGCAGCTGTTCGGCACCGAGGTGGTGCAGGTCGTCGCCGAGACCACCGACGACAAGCGCATGTCGAAGGCCGAGCGCAAGCAGCACCAGATCGACGCCGCCCCCCATGCCTCGACCCGCGCGAAGCTGGTGAAGCTGGCCGACAAGGTGTCGAACCTGCGCTCCATGGCGCACAGCCCGCCCGCCGACTGGCCGCTGTCGCGCAAGGTCGAGTATTTCGAATGGGCCCATGCTGTGGTCGCCGGCCTGCGCGGCACCGACGCCCGGCTGGAAGCCCTGTTCGACCGCGCCTACCACGACGGGCTGGCGGAGCTGCGCGGGCAGGCGGTGTGAGGCGGAAGGGCAGTCGCCCGACCGCAGAGCCGCGTCGCCGCGGGCAACGATTCACACGGATTACACGGATTTTGACACGGATTACACGGATTGGGCCGCTCCTTGGGAGGGAATGTCCGGATATGGAGCGCGCTGAACCGGGGAGGTTCCGTGAAATCCGTTTTTAATCCGTGAAATCCGTGTCGATCTTGCCGGCATCGCCGATGCGTCGGGTTCAAGCGGGCGCTCGCCAGATTAAGCGGGCCGGATTGACATTGCGCAATGCGGCTCCATCACGGAAGTCTTATGGAGAAGGGACGATGCTGACCCCACCCGTGCCGCTGACGGCCGAGGAAAGATGCCATGTCCCTTCGCCAAGATGACACCACCCTCACCCGCCGCCCCGACCCCGCCGGCAGGCACGCTGCGAAACCTCACGCCGAGCCGCATGAGGAGCCGGGACGCCACTGGTTCATCAACCGGCCCAAGGTTTATGCCGCCGACGTGAAGGGCCGCTTCCGGCAGCTGAAATGGGCGGTGCTGATCGTCCTGCTGGCGGTCTACTACATCACGCCATGGCTGCGCTGGGAGCGCGGGCCGGGCATCCCGGACCAGGCGGTGCTGATCGACATGGTCGGGCGCCGCGCCTATTTCCTGTGGATCGAGATCTGGCCGCAGGAGGTCTATTACCTGACCGGCCTGCTGATCCTCGGCGCCTTCGGCATCTTCTTCGCAACCACGCTGGCCGGGCGCATCTGGTGCGGCTATGCCTGCCCGCAGACGGTGTGGACCGACCTGTTCATGTGGGTCGAGCGCAGGATCGAAGGGCCGCGCACCACCCGCATCCGGCTGGACAAGGCGCCGATGACCGGGGCCAAGCTGGCGCGCAAGACCGCCAAGCATGCGGCGTGGGTCGCCATCTCGCTGCTGACCGGCGGGGCCTGGGTGTTCTACTTCAACGACGCGCCGACGCTGATGGGCGAGCTGCTGCATGGGCAGATCACCAGCGGGGTGGCGACCTTCATCGCGCTGTTCAGCTTCACAACGTATTTCTTCGCCGGCTGGGCGCGCGAGCAGATCTGCATCTATGTCTGCCCGTGGCGCAGCTTCCAGTCGGCGATGGTGGACGAGGACACCTTCCTGGTCACCTATGAGGACTGGCGCGGCGAAGGCCGGGCGCCGCTGCGCAAGTCGCAGAGCTGGGAGGACCGCCAGGCGGCGGGGCTGGGCGACTGCATCGACTGCAAGCAGTGCGTCCATGTCTGCCCGACCGGCACCGACATCCGCGAGGGCCAGCAGATCTCCTGCATCGGCTGCGGCCTGTGCGTCGACGCCTGCAACGACGTGATGCGGCAGATCGGCCGGCCCATCGACCTCGTGCGCTTCGACACCCAGTCGAACCAGATCGCCAAGATCGACGGCAAGCCGGAGCGGGTGAAGCTGGTGCGGCCGCGCACGGTGATCTATTCGCTGATCATGCTGATCGTGCTGTGCGCCATGGGCATCGCGCTGATGCTGCGGCCGACGCTGGACGTCAGCGTGCTGCGCGACCGGGCGCCGCTGTTCGTGACGCTGTCCGACGGGTCGGTGCAGAACGCCTACACCATCAAGGTGCTGAACAAGACGCACATCGCCCGCAGCTATGCGGTGAGTTTCGAAGGCTTGCGCGATGCGCATCTCTCGGTGGCGGGGGATGAGGCGGCCGGCAGCGGCGGCAGCCTGACGCTGACCGCGGAGGCGGACTCGGTGGCGACCTTCCGGGTGTTCGTGAAGGTGCCGGCGGCGGCGGTGAAGTCGGGGTCGACCGACGTGGCGGTGATCGCCAGGGATCTGGGCAGCGGCGAGGCCGGCAAGCACGCCAGCGTGTTCATGGCGCCGTGATAGCGTCGGTTTCCGGGGTCTGTCCCCTCTCCCCCCCGGGGAGAGGGTTAGGGTGAGGGGGATGCGCGGCGGGACTTCGGGGGAGGTTCGGCATGTGGGTCCCCCTCACCCAGCCCTCTCCCCGGGGGGGAGAGGGTTACCGCTCCGAGGAAGAGGTTCTAAGCCCCCGTCACCTTCGTCCGCGTGCGCTTCACCGTCGCCGGCGGGGGGGCGTCGCCGCTGGGGTCGTCGAGCGCGCTCAGCAGCCGTTCCTTGATCTTGGACAGCTTGCCGTCATGCGTCACCTTCAGGCCGAAGACGTCCTTCACATAGAAGACGTCGATGGCCTTCTCGCCGAAGGTCGAGACCTTGGCCGAGCTGATCTGCAGGGTCAGGTTCGACAGCGCCCGGGTCAGGTCGTAGAGCAGGCCGGGACGGTCGCGCCCGTTCACCTCGATCACCGTGTGGGTGGT